>Ga0099826_10002991_pt1 | contig 11252 bp, 8 predicted proteins | sample Mtrugardesep15_FD_76830 | JGI IMG/M metagenome (GOLD analysis project Ga0099826, IMG submission 76830) | Root nodule microbial communities of legume samples collected from California, USA - M. trunc garden sep15 | ecosystem: Host-associated > Plants > Roots > Nodule | place: USA: California...
CTTAATCTCTAAAAAAGGGTTTTTTACTCGTTTTTTCCCTTCCCGCGGATAAAAATTGAGAGTTCAAAGATTGACGGTTCAAAACCAACCAATGGATTGACACCCGAAAATCACGAGCACAATATCCCTTTGTTGAATTTTATATGCAAACCACTCTTTCATTGAAACATAAGTACGCTGAATAGGCTTCTTTGTAGGTCTATCTGAAAATTTGATGTCTCTTCGAAACCCATCTTCGCCTCTTGAAAATATTAGAGGGTACTGCAATGGCAAATAAGAAGTTTGAAATACGGAAATACGCTTTAAAAAACCTGACCGCTCTTCAACTACCACATCTCTTTCGAAGTCGGCAGCATCGTAATTTCCTACAACCAAAGCTGCAACTTCTGAAGCAGTAGGCATATTGTAACGCCTACCATCATAACCCCTCTTTCCTAAAATCCGCAGCTTGATCTGAGGAGCATCTTCTTGTATTAATGTGTCCCTTACTTGTCTATACGACTTGACATATGAATTTGAGTTGTCAAGAATATGGTGCAACTCGTTCACAATATCTCTTTTCATTGAGTTCTTATCATCCTTCATCCTGTCAAAGTAATTACCCCAAATTATACAATCAGTAAGTAATGTACGGAAAATTGTGATATTTATTCCAATTGTTAAGAATTTATTATACATTTCTTTGGGAAAAAATCCTATCCTGTCGAGTCTCTCCAGTTTTTTCTCCAGTTTTAATCACAACCATTAGTAGATATCTCTCTCTTCTTTTTAAACTTTAAATACTCTCATTTAATTAAATTTTAATGGACAAGATTTCACTGCATGATGCAGTCACCGGAGGGGATCCAAACCCCATTTCTTTTAGGAAATTTCTCTTCAAGCACTTAACATTTTGCTCACAAACATCTAAAACTTTCAAAAATACCTCCATCAATAATTAACTATCGTTCACCGCCAAACTATTTGTAACTCCTAAGGAGGGTATTTTAAAAGTTTGAGGTACTTATGAGTTATGAGCAATTGTTGGTGCCTAAAAAACCTTATTTCTTTTTTCTACATTAAATGGTAAGTCTTGGGCCGGTACCATTGAATGACCCATTATTATTCTCAAATATGAAGATTGCTTTTCTCACACTTTAAAGTTTCTTAAAAGCACATTGAATTGATGCAAATACCCCTAACTATAGTTAACTATCGCTCGTCTTTTTCGACGGTAATTAACTACTGTTGCGCTTTGGTTTTCGTCAAAACACCTGATTCTCAAACTTATACAAATAAAAATAATTAAACAACGCTAAAGATTTTTGAAGATGGTGTTTTTGAGCTGGATCATGCTGGCCTGTACAAACTAACATATTTCTATATTAGTAACGGCAGACCAACAAAATCTAGTTCATAACGACCTCTTCGTTTTTCCAGATTTCGTGCATTAATTTTTCACGGTTATTGGTTGAGTTTTTAAGATGAGTGGTGATGAAAGAGAAGGTGTTCGTAACAACGATGTTGAGACACCTTCTCTCCACCACCACACATCTTTTAACCAACATTGCGTTTAGACCACCCGGGAAAATTTTGTATGTTGAGTTTAAGGGAAGAAAAAGAAATGAAATGAGAAGCAAAGCTGCAGCCACTGCCTATTTATAGACATGTGTGTGGATTGTGGACCACACAAAATGTCGGTGGGTCAAAATTCACACAAAATTAGCCCCAACTGCAGTTAACTACATAAGGGACCAAAACGTTGATTTTAAGAGTTATGAGACCAAAATGAAAACTGAAAATTAATTAAGGGATCAACGAACCAATTAAGCCAAAATTCAACACATTAAAGTTAACGCAATAAATCAGATAACTCTCTCTCTCTCTCTCTCTCTCTCTCTCTCTCTCTTTCTCTCTCTCTCTCTCAATATTACCACCACCCAACCCTTCACTCTCACACTCACGAACCCAAGCCACCGCCATCTACAACATTCATTTTTTTAGTTCTCTCTCTATTGCAGAAATCAAGTTCTCTCTTTTCTACTCTGTTGCAGCATGAACCAGCGATGCCTTCACCCTATTCTGCCCTCCTCCACCTTGTACGGCCACAAAAGAACATTTGCATACCTCAAACATCGAAACTACCACTAAGGCAATCAATTAAAAAACTATGGTTTAGGGTTTTGAAAATTGAAACTTTTTTATATAACTTTAATTATGATAAATTGGTTGATTGAATATGAAATTGGGGGTTCTAATGTACACTTGTGTTGTGAAATTGATTGAAATTGTAATAAATTGACCACTATGTTAACTTTTTTGGATATTCAATGGTTGTTTTATGTATTTAAAATTCAATGGTTGTTTACAGGTTCGAATCCCAGGGGAAACAACGCTTGGTCAGTGCGCATGCCTCTACGCACGAGCCGGATTAGTCACCCACCATTGATGGGTCGGAAACCGGTCGAAAGCCAAAAAAAAAAATCAATGGTTGTTTTGTTGTATAAGAGGGAAATGTAATTGAGTTGTTATAGATTTGCGTGTGATTTTTGTTTTGTTTTGTTTTGAATCTCCTATGATGAAGATGACATGCATATGAAATTCTTGTTCAATGTTCATATATTTTTTTTCCTTGTTTTATTTTTATAGGAATAATGGATCCATATTGTGATATTTATTTTTTTAGGAATAGTAGAAAAGGTTTGAATCACGAATTAATCTCAAGCATTCTATTGATACTCATCGGTGTTCTCACGTTACAACTTTGATGAATTTGATATTGATGTAGAGTTTTGTAATTGATGCTCATCAAATTTTAAAAGATAATGTATCGATTAAAGAAGGAAGAGGTGAAGCAAACAATCTTTTACTTCTAATGAATAATTTTGCTTTTGATGAAAAAAGTCTTGGGTATTTTATATGAATTGTCACAATCATAGGAAAGGAAAGATCAACACATAGTTAATGTTATAAACTTGGTTAGCATCACAAAGGAGCGCTTAGAAACTCTAAGAGATGATGGATGTGAACCTTTATTGGAGGAGGTAATTTTATTTTACAATAAGCATGACATTAACACCCAAACATGGATGATATATTCTTTCTTGAAAAATCAAAACATGGAGGTAATTTTGTATCTATCTCAATAGGGAATCATTACCGCATTGAATTATTTTATACTATTGTGGACATGCAACTTCAAGAACTTAATAATCATATTAATGAGACAAATAACCGTTGCTTATTTGTATGGAGTGTTTGTGCCAAACAACTCATTCTCTAATTTTGACTACACAAAGTTGATTGAATTTGCAAAGTTTTATCTAATTAAATTATGTCCAACTATATTGGTGTTCCTTGATAGTCAACTTGAGACTTGCATCTTTGATATGCGCAAGAGTGTTGAATTTATATCTTTGAAAGGAATAAGTGATCTTTCAAAAAAATTGGTTGCAACTTAAAGACGTATTGTTTGTCCATTATCCTAACGACTTTTGAAGTAGCAATGGTTTTGCTCATCGCCACATCAACCGTTGAATGAGCCTTTTTCTGTTATGAAGATTGTGAAGACTAGATTGCGTAGTCAAATGGAAGATGAATGAATCAAAGGTTGTTTCGTGGCTTATATTGAGAGATATGTGTTGGACAACGTTTATGATGAGTTATTATTCAACAATTTTAGAACATGAAACCCCATATGGGACATTTGTTGAGGATGCATAAGATTTTTCAAGTACAATGTAAATTTAATACGATGTAACTTTTTGAATGTATAATTATTTTTAATTAAAGTTCAAAGATTTAAACCCTCCGACTTAGGGTCTTGGCAAAACCATTGTATAGAAATGCCCCAATTGTTTCTCATTTGTTATTTGCATATGACAATTTTTTTATTTTTTAAAGCATCGAAAAAGGAGGCTTTACAAATGAAGACCATTCGTTTAGTGTAGGAAGCAGCCTCAGGGAAGTCAATAAATTTGCAGAAGTTCGAAATTTACTATAGCATAAATGTTTCCTCTACCATTAAAAATTCTATTGCAGACCAGAAAGTATAGAATTTATTAAATATGGAATTTAGAAGAATATTAGTTCATGGAGTAGTAAGTGTCTATCCCAGGCAAGAAGAGAAATCATGACTGAATTTGTTCCGTAAGCTATCACTTCCTATAGTATGACAATGGTTCTTATTCCGTCATATCTCATAAAATAGAAAAAAAATGTTGACGGGATGATAACATAAACCAATCTAACTGTATTCATTGGCTCTTTTAAACCGACTAGATGCGAACAATAATGTTAGTGGAATGGGGTTTAAAAGTTTTTTTTATTTGAGTTACTAGTGTTTTATCTCCTGTAATATAAATTTTTTCGGTTTTTCTCTTGTAAAATTTTCATTTTAGATTATGTCATCGTAATTTGATTTTTTTTATTTTATTTTGGACTTTCATGAATTTTGACGGTATAAAATCGACAATATGGCAGAAGGTAAACCGAAATTTGCTCAAATTAACATGAGGTAAACCGAAATTTGCTTAAATTATATGGGGGTAAACCGAAATTTGTTCAAATTGCAGAGGACAAAATTTGTCACAAAGGTCCAAAATCAAAAAATCTTCAAAAATGAGGAAGAAAATTCAAAAAAAAGTCTACATGTGAAAAAACTAAAAATGATCTATATTAGAGGAGGGTAAAACACTATTAACCCTTTTGATTTTAACGTGGCAATTTTTGACAAATAAGCCAGAAAGTTTTTTTTTCTTCTAATCTAGGTACTTTAATCACTAGGATTTTGAAACCTAAATATTTTCCTCAACGTGACTTTATTGAGTTAAGCCTTGGTTATAACCTAAGTTACGTTCAAAGAAGCATTTGGAGTGATAAGTTGGTTGTCCGCGGATGATACAAATGGTGTATAGGATTTGGTCACAACATACCAACATGGTGAAAGATAATACCATTTTACAATGTCCGCCTCACTTGGACGCGGCCGGAGTTCCAAAACTTAGATGTAGTCGATATATTGGTTAATAAGGAAGGATAAAGAGTGGAACGTGGGACTTGTCTCTGATTTGTCTAATGCAAATGCAGCAAGTCCTTCGTACTCATTTGCATGATTCTGTTACAGACGACAAAATTAAAGGGAGATTTGAGAATGATGGTCCTTCATATTCATTGTTAAGGGCGTATATCACTTTTGTTTTGAGGAAGCAATGAATACTGAAAAGCTCCATGTTGATGGTAAAAGGCTTCTGATTTAGAAAGCAAGACTGCCACAAAAATTAAGAATGTAATTATGTGCATTTATCACAATTGCTTACCAACGAGATTTCGTCTTATGCAAAAAGGCATGAGTTGTCCTAATACTTGTGTGCTATGCAACTCTAGGATAGAACATAATATGCATATATTCTAGTCTATGGCAATGAGTTAATTATTTTGCATAAACAACCAACTCAGTGGCATATTTCATTTTTACAGCAAGTGTCTTTGTTCTCGGTTTTAATATGGAGTGTTTTGAAACAGCATAATAACAAGGTATGGGGTAATAATGTAAAAACCATTAGTGAGGTGTGTAACTGGGGAATCAATCTTCTTGATGAATGGAGAAATGCTCAAATTTGCAGACAAGGCCAAATTGTACATAATGGATCACTTGGGAGAAGCCGAGTGCCAGAAGGTATAAATGATACATCGATGCATCCTTTTTCTAAATCTAGAAATTTAGGAAATGATACTCGCATCAGAGGTGATTAGGGTTGTTTCGTGCTTGAAAAAACAGAATGGATCACGCCGATTCTCGATGTTGAGCTAGGTGTGGCCATGTGACTCCTTCGAGCTTTAAAGTGGATGAATGATTTAGATTTGACTGAACAAGAAATCAAATCATTTAGAACTTAGTGATATTCTTAAAGAGTGTAGAGTATTTTTAAATTTTTATCAAAAACTCTCACGTCGAGTTTATTAGGAGGTAAATAAATGAGACATCGCATGCTTTAACAAATGTGGTCACATATATAGCTAGTTTCCACAATTTTACTGATATTCCTCATGTATCGTACATATCATTATGAAATGAAATACAAATATAATCAGCTTAGAATTTAGACTAAAATTATAAAAAAATTGAAAACAACCATATCTTTGAAAATACAAAATGACAATCAATTATTCGTAAAAAAGAAAATGATAATCAATTTAATTATTATCACTGTTCGACTATATTCATAAACACACAATTTAAAACCAAACTAGACTTACCAATAGACCAATTTTTTTGTCTTATGCAAATGTGTGAGACTAATTTTTGGACACCCAAACTCAATCTACCAATAGAGAGAAAAATAATAAAGAAAGTGATGTGATAGAGGAAATAAGTTGGTGATATGATAAGACCATAAAGATAGAAAAAAAAATTGAATATGTGTAGAATTTTTTTTTTTTTTTTAAGAAGGCAAATTTACTCTCCAAAATCAGCATTAGAGAGAATCAAACTTAAGAGCTCTCTATAATCGACGTTGGAGAAAATCAAACTTAAGTCTTAAGACAAACACACTTCAAAGTTTTAAGTACGCTATCATATCAACACAAATGGGTTTATGTGTAGGAAAATCAAAGGTGTTCAAATATAACTGTCTACAAGGTATAAAACTTTGGAGAACAGCATAGCAAATCAGAAATAGAAAATATTGAATTTAATTGTATTCATATTGATTCATACTTGGCAAATGGGGTATGAGTTGTAAACTTTGTTCCTAAGTTCCCACTGAAGAACAAGAAGGCAATGCAATCATTTGCCCATTCCCACCATCTTAAAACTTCTTTCCTTTTTGTCTTGGCCAACCATACGCGGAAAGAAGCAAACTTTTAATAAAATCAACAACCGACATCGTTTTCTGTCTTTCTTTTAATTTTTATTTTTCAATTTGATTATTTGTTTCTAAAATACATAAGCTGCTATCTGATCTTGATATGATTCTTACCTCACAGCTGTAGTAGATACTATATATACATACCGATTGATTGAGATATTATTCTTCTTACAATGTGTGATTTAAGTAATTGACATGGACAAGTTAGAGATGGATTTATTAACATAAGGGTTAATTAGTCTCCTAAAATGTAAGGAATCAAGATTGAATTTTGGTGAGTATAAGAGTCAATTTATTTAGACCATTAAAATTTGTCTCTAGTCTAGTATCTAAAATGTCCCCAATGGTAAAGAACTTCTACTTAAATAAGCTCCCAAAGTTAAAGCTGGCTCATAAGTCCTAGCTTTTTTATCCAAACAAGTATATTTTTTGGATTATTAAATAATAGTCTCTATAAATATTAAGAACTTAGTTTTTAATTCTTAAAAAAGAAAATCATACTTTTTAGTTCATGTAAAAAATTTCTTTAGCATTTTTCATGTAAAACTTCTCATAGTATTTTTATTTCTCGTAATACTTTCCGTCAAAAGTTTTGGTCCCTTAAAATATTAAAGGAAAATGTTACATAGAATAAAAAATATGATTTTTTTTTCAACTAAAATTAAAATTTTAGATATTTATAGGGACCATTTACTTAATTAACCCTAATTTTTTTTAAAAAATTAGAAAGTTTTTTTATTATAAATTTTCTATACAAATTTTTTTGAACAAGTCAAAATGCACTACTAGAAAAAGTAAAATTAGGGAGGGAAATTAGTGACGGAAAAAATAAAATTCCTCACTAATTTCATGGTCGCAAAATTTTGTGACGGAATTAGAGAGAGATTTCATGTTTTCCCTCACAAAATTTTCCTCACTAATTATTCTTTTTTTTTAGTAGTGATGGAACTTATATTACCAAAACATACTTCCTGACTAGCACAAGGAGTGCTAGAACATAAACATATGATCTTAAGTTTTGAGAACAGTGAATTTATACAAGACAACTTATCAATAAACGTTCACTTAAACACTTTTTGACCAAGTTCGATGAAAAGAGAGTAATGATGCATACATTTTAAGAGTTAAAGGACTAGGTACATATTTTTACTGACATAAATTATCAATTTAAAATAAAATAATTAATCTAATATAGTTTTTGGACTTAAAAGACTTCATGATGTATTTGGTCACCTATTTAAAAGCTCTAGCTTTAAAGTGTCTGGTCGTTCCATGATTTACTATGGGAAAAGAAAATAAAATAAAAATTGTATGGATCATGAAAAAAAAATTGACATAGTTGGCTACTCGTACTCTCATTACTCTCTCTTGTTTTTGTTAATAAAAAAAAAATTGGTCCAAAAGTTATACTAAAATGGTTATACAAATATTAGTTATCTAATTATTCAAATGACATAAGAAAGAACCGGGAGAAACAAAAATTAAAAAAGAAGCAAGAATGGACATTCAATATTTTCTCATTAAGATAAAAAAAAAAAAAGAAGGTTTTTTCAGCAGAAATCAATTATTTTAACTATAATCTATATTTTATAGCTTAAAACTATTATCAAATTAATTAACATACATCAAATACTCTTCTTCTTTTTTTGTCAAATATAGTTGCTAGATCACGCACATTTTAAAATATAAATAAGTGGAGAATTCGAAGTTCAAACTTCAACCTCTGTAAATAATATCTATGATAGCTACCAAATGAGCTACGCTTACGGGACGACCAAATACTCTATCTCTCACAAAATTAAGAAACCTATCAACCATCGTTAACTCATAATCAAACAATCCATTTTTATTGTCGTCTAAAAGAATGGGTATGAAGTAATTTACCATCAATATTTATGCATGATAAATAATCATTAATCATAAAATTACTCGTTATTCACCTAATTTTATGATAAATAAATCACCATCCATACTCTCTTGAGTTTTATCATGCAATAAAGGCAAAGAAATATTGATGGTAATGAGTGAATTAAACAACCTTAAGTATGAGTTTTATCATGCATTATTTAAAAAAAATAAAAAAGGAGGTTGAGTATGTGTTGATGGCATAAATAAATAAATCTGGAGGAAATAAAAATGGAATGTTTGATTATGAATTACTTATGATAAATATGTTTTTTAATTAGGTGATAGAGAGTAGTTGATGCATGTGAATTAATGTAATGATAATTTAAAGTTTTTAGATTAAATGAAATGATCAAATGAATGAGTTGGTGTCAAGATAATTTTTGACACCATTATGTCATTTGATTTTGACTAATATTATTCCTCGTGTTTATCCTTAGTTTACAATTAAAGAGATTTCTTTAACTACCCCGTATATTCTATTTATATGAATAAATTACTTAAAAATGTAAAAAATAATATACACCAATACCATATTGAGAAATAAATTTTCATTAAATTTATATTATAATAAAAATAATATTATGTATAATTCTTGTGTTTATCCTTAATTTTATAGTTCTTATAAAAGAATATAAAATAAAAATTATAAAAATGAAAATAAAATATTTATGAATTCAATAATTATTTATTTTAATTCTCAAGTTAAAATATTTTCAAAGGTTTTTTTTTTTAAGGATTATTTTCAAAGGTGTTGTAATTGATGCACTATTAATTTGTGGTTATCATTGATGACTCATCAACAATCTCCGACCTATGTCGGATCTATAATTGGAACTGTATTTATTATAACGTCTATTTTCAGAGTTTAAATTTTTTGCATGTTAGGCGCAAGAGCAACCAAGTTATCTATTATTTAGCTAAATATGTTCTTCATTAATGATTTATGTTAAAACATTATATATTTTTGCAGTCTTAACTTTTGATTTATTGTTAGACTTTCATTAATGAAAATATATTCAACGTAAAAAGAAAACATTGAAAAAATAAGTCAAGATCCTCTCCATTTACAATTGTCTCCATTTCCTCCATTTGAAGAGATAAAGACACAAAAAATCTTGAAAAAAGTATAAAATAATTAATTATGGTGGGAACCATTTAATTAAAATATTCACTATCTCTTTCTAAATTATATCTTCCATTTATATTGACAAATGGAGAGGATCTTAGCTCATAAAAAATATAGTTGATGTCACTTGGAAATTGATAGTGATAGTTACCTTGACCTCATTGCAAAAATAAATGGTTCACCTAAATGTCTCACGATAACTACCACTTTCATTAAAATGTGTCAAGATTAACGTCATTTAATAAATAAAAAAAACTAGTGAAATTTTCCCCACCCCCTACTTCAGGGAGAAAAATCAATTTTATATCGTTGTTAATCAAATTGATGGTAAAAGTAAATTAAAATTTAACCATAAAATAAATGAAAAATTAGGATGTTATTGTAACATCACATATTGAAGAAAAAAAAATACACACATATCGCTTGAAAATACAAATGAATAAACAAGTGATTGAATTTAAGTGATTAGTGAGTTCCACCTAAGAACACATTGTTCAATAGAACTTGATTTCGATTTTTGGATAGTATAATTCTAGTTCAGATTTTATTTCTTTCTCAACTGAACTTTGGATTAATAATCCTCATTCTTTATGGACTGAAGTTTTAACACAAATAAACGAAGATAACGTAAAATAAAATATTATTTTCAGTTAACAGTTAGGAAGGGCTTTCTTCTCCATCCTCGTTGAAAAAAGTTTGTCTCGCTCGGCTCGAATTGATGCAATTGCCATGAGAGTCTTCAATTACGGGCAAATAGTCAATTTTGTTTCTGAATCTGTAATGAATAGCTACAATAATATCTCAATGTAGTGAAATTCAAAAATAGTTTAAGTTGTGTATTATGTTAATTAAAATAGTCTTAGAGATGTAAAATCAATCAAATTTAATTAAAAATAGTTTTCATATTCAAAGACGTCAAATGATTATTTTAACTAATGTTGTGCACAACCAGTAAATATTTTGTAGTTTCGCTACATTAAAAGACTATTATAACTACTCGTACACATTCAAGGACAAAATGATTATTTACTCAATCCATTTACATATAAAAATATTTTTTTTCCAAATAATCTAGTGATTAGAAATTTATCTCTTAAAACTGAATAAGCAGGAACTTGGGGTTTGAACTTCAATCTTTACCTATATAATACAACGTCTACCGACTGAGTTAAACTTACAGAGAGAAATTGACGATTTAAATACATGTATATATTTTCTATATTTAAGAAAGTATGTTTTACCTAGACATCCTTATTTATTAATTTTGTTAAGTCTTAACCTAATTTTTTCCCTCCACTAATCCCTTCTTAGGTTTGCAACAACTCTATCCTAAAATTTTGGCTCTAAATTTGCATCATATTTTTTTTTTC
>Ga0099826_10002992_pt1 | contig 11251 bp, 8 predicted proteins | sample Mtrugardesep15_FD_76830 | JGI IMG/M metagenome (GOLD analysis project Ga0099826, IMG submission 76830) | Root nodule microbial communities of legume samples collected from California, USA - M. trunc garden sep15 | ecosystem: Host-associated > Plants > Roots > Nodule | place: USA: California...
AAGAGTAACTCACAGATGAAACCATGTTCCATAGACTTTGTTGATAGTCAGGATCTTTGCAAGTAAGGAAATGAGCAGTTCCCCTTGAAATATAGTTGTCCAAAGGAACTAAAATATCTGCAGAAGTTCAGAATTTAACAATTAAGTATATACTGAAGTGAAATAGAATGGAAAATCTCTAACTATGTTAACATAAATAAAAATTTCAATATTTGCACGTATGGACTTTCGTATTTATGATGCCAGAAAAATAGGATAAATCAAATAGAAGTAGGTGAAACTGTAAGTGATTGGTTCTCCGTCAATACTGCATTAGAGATCCCAAGTTCAGGTGGGCATCCTCATTACAAAGCAGTATGTTTGAGGAAGGACTATGCAAGGTAGAAAGGATGTAGAGAATATGGACCACTACGGAAGAATTTCCAAAAAATCCTCTCAAAATTTGATACAAGCGATCTAAATGAATTACAGCAGGACATGTCGCGTGACAAATATGACTTGCACGAGTCGCCATGTTTGTGTTCCCACCCCAACCAATCAAAACTGGTAAATCTTGCTAACTCTGAAAACCTATATTCATAAGGCATTCTCAATAGGCAAGCATCACAAAGATTTAGCCACAACAGCAAAAACCAAACCATTTCCTACTAGGTGGGGTTGGCTAAATAATTCAATTGATGTCACAAGGCCAGGTATATTAGGTCCAAAGATACACCATTATCCTTAAATCTCTCTTTAAGGTTTGGCCTACAGTTTTCCTTTATCACTGTCCAACTCTATTTCTTGGACTATCCTTAATTTACTCTCTTAACCCCTTAATCGAAAATTCTGCTTCATACATGCCCAACCCACCAAATACTCCCAAAATGTCTCTTTCATTTGCAGAAGACAAACAGACAAAGAAATCATTAAGACAATAACTATTTATATATCTGATTTGACCAATATTTTTCCTTCATCTCTGTCTAACTCTAATAATTGAACTGTCTTTACTTTAATTTACTCCCCAAACCACTTATTCTACAAGTCTTCTCCAGATCTACTCATACCACCAAATAATCCCCAAGTATCTCCTTCAATCGATGGAAACAGACAGAAATCATAAAGGCATTAACTATTTATTACTCCCCCGTCCCAAATTAAGTGAGCCATTTGGTTATTTCACACATATTAAGAAAACTGAATAAGTGAAAGAAAGAGAAAAATGGTTGTAAGTGACCTTGTTAAGTATTGGTGCATTCATCATTATCATAAATGCAAAATGGAAAATATTGAATTGGGAGTGATGAAAGAAGTATTAATTAGAGTGTATAATTGGAAAAAGACAATTAATGTTGCATTGAAAAGTGAAATGGGTCAATTATTTTGGGACAATTTTTTTTAGAAATGGGTCACTTATTTTTGGGACAGGGGAGTATTTACAAAAATTGGAGTATACCAGGCAAATAAAATTTAATAAGAATAACACAACCCAGAGGCAAATTCTAATAACCCCGGCCATTTGGTATAATGTGGATGACAGAATCCCAGAAACGACTAGCCTGAGAATAAAACCCGAACCAACCACTCACAAACAAGAGGGTGACAGCATATATTTAGAGCTTGAAAAGGAAATTGTTAAAAAGGAAAGGACAATGCAAAACTTTAGAAATAACCAAGCTAGGCATACTTCAGTTTACTGATTACAAACTATGAGACAGAAAATATCTCGTTTACCATGTACCGTTCCATGTTATTTTTAGATTGTATCTTTATTTAAAGTTGTTTCTAAATTTCTTAAAGCTGGATTCATCTTCAAGTGTGTGACACCAACTCGTCTCTACTTCAATTCAATATCAATAAATCAACAGGTCACCATAAATCATCTTAACTAGGCCCTTCATCATGAACAAAGCAATAAAAAAAATAAGTCGATACGTAGTTAAAAACCATACTTGGAAAAAAATCGATTGCCCAATCCGCCAATGCTTCCATCATCACTGGCCAAAGACTCCACATATCCAGAGATATTGATGGTGAGAAAAATGTCATATATGATACAATCTCCAAAACTTCTTCGAAAACCTCTGTAAGCATATGCATAGAAGTAATGAAAATAAGCCAAAAAATCCAAGCAAAATTAAAATTCACAAATCACAATTTTTATACAAGAATCTTAGTAACACAAATACATCATACTTAAAACTCTTAGTATTCATCACACTTTTTTACATAATACAGACATACTAAAGCTAATAGTATAAGAACTGTTGTAATTTCTTACAATCAAAATCAACATTTTTTACCAATGAGAAAAGCCAAGCCCCTATTTTATTGAAGATTTTTTTTTGTTCAGATGGAGAATAAATATACAAAGAAAATGGAGGATATGGATCGTGCAAAACAAGAAGTAGCTAGAAGAATACCTTGACCATCTGTTGTTAACATTCTTTGCATTATAGGAAGCAAAGTTGGTTCAACTTGCACAAAAAGGTGAGGAAGCCTGCTCACTGATTCAAGGATTGTGCTAATAGCACGTAAACAACCAACTGCAGCAAGAGCACCTGGATCGTCAGCTTCATCATCAGCTTCTGCAGAGTTCATGCACCTCCAGAATGCAGCAGCCTGTTGGTGGAAAATGAACAACAAAATGTTACTCTACAGAACCGTACTAGTACTCAAGTAAAACTTTCTTGACATATAGGAAGGGCAAAAATTACTACCAAATTTTGACACAGTCCTAGTGCATAAGGCGCCATCTCTTCTCCAAATTTGTCCACAATAGTCTCCAAAGTAAATACAAGGTCTTCATTCTCAACCTCATTCATAAGTTTAAAAAACTCTGATAAAATTCCATTTGATTAAATTTAGTCAGGAAGTCATAAATAACAATACTGGAACAGGAGTGATGATAAAATTTCCATGCCTACATACCATCAAGAAGTTGAGGAAGAATAGGACGTATTTCATTCAAATCTGCATCATTGAGAAATATAAAATTAAGTATACAAATGTTGAACTGTACAGAAAAGAAAGGGAAAAAAAAAGCAACTCAATACAGCCAGAAAAAACCACCTTTGCATGCTTCAATGAAAGATCGCAGGGCAAAAACAGAATCAACACGCACAGGAAGTTCAGGATCTTGCATTCTAGATACAACACACTGCAATGCCTTCCTGAAATTGTTCTGATCCGAGAAGCTAATATGGGCATACTGACCTGCAACCCATGCTGCCTATATTTCAAATGAAAAAAAAAATGTCATAAATATATAATAATAAAAAAAATGAAATTCTCCTAATCTTTGAATAAAATCCAAATTAACTTCAATATAATTAAATCAAAATATTCAATTGGAAAACTTATTTAAAGTGAATGACAGAGAAAGAATGTGTCAATCACATTCTCAAATACTACACACTGCAATGCCTTCCTAAAATTAAGTACGAATATTACTGTGTAGTTTGTACCCAATTAATTACAGCCAAGTATTCTTTCAGTCTCAAATACTACAGTTCATGTTTTGGAGGTTTTTTCCATCAAGGACATTTGATCAAATATACCAATTGAAATTGCAGTACAAATTCAGGTTATCAAGTATAAAGGTTTTTCCTTCTTTTTTTCCTGTTTTGGCAATTGTAAAAACATCATTTACGATTTTGTTGTTTTTTTATATACCTTAGCTCTGAGGTGGCCAACAGGACTGTTGAACTCAGGAAAGACATGTTGCACTAACATGCGCTCAAGTTCAGATTTGTATGGCTCAGTCTGCTTCAATTTGTCACAAAGTGCACCAATAGCAAGAAGTGCACCGTCTTTCTGTCTGTAGGGCTTGTATTCTATAGAAGCTTCGTCATACCTAGAACAGCAAAAACCTAAATATTCGTCCAAAGTATACATAATTCATTCTAACATTAAGCAAGATATTACCTTCTGAAAACTTCAACTATGAATTGAATAAACTTATGAAGATTTTCTTTTCCACGTTTCCGAACCAACTCACTCACAAAATCCATGGAAGCTGTCCTAGGACTATACAAATCTTCAATTATGTCTGATAAAAAACAAGAAACAATAAGCAATCACAATGCAATTTGTGTAAAAATGTTTTCACGTTTATACACCAATAGGACTTACCATAGCCTTTCCTTACATATTCGTGTGGATCTTCTTCCCAGAGCTTTTGATCATTGTCGCTAAAGCACATAAGGGGGAATACTATTTCAAATAGAAGGACATCAAGGCGAGGTTGCAGCAGAGCATACATGCTATTCCTTGAAATACTGCATATATTAAAAATTTCAGGGAGGAAGAATTAATGTGTTGCAACTCAGCAGTAGCAAATAAAAGCATTCAAGATAACAACTAATATTCTCAAATTAAAATGCCCTTTCTCTCCGGAATACAAAAACTTGTCAGTGTCTGATTGGAAATTTAGAAATGAAATATATACTTGGATGATAACAACTACAGCAAAAATGTAGTAGCATCAAGCATGGGGTTTTCATTTTCCTAGTATCAGTGTAGATGACCATAAGAACAATGCCAATCACCTTATTCTACATGAGAACCTACCAAAGCACAAAAGCACACCAGTGGACTTATGTGACCTCCCGTACCCCAAATTAAAACCTCATTTATATACTCAAGACCAAGTTTGGTTCTGAAAGCATCAGCTTGAATATCAGAACTTGTCAGTTACCAGGCTCGTGTTTCAGGTATTTTGAATTTTTTTTGTCAAATCCTTAACAAACAAGAACAAGTTTTCATTGCCCAGATCACCGATGCACTGAACAACAAGTTATTTCCATAGACTTTGCAGAGTGACTAAAAACGGAATTAAGTATTTTTGTCATTAGGTGAAGCAAATCAGATATAGCTTTTTTCAATGGTGTATCAATATATCAATCAACATATAAACATATAAGTATTGTGAATGAGACATCAATATCAGGAGGGGAAATTCAAAATTATCCAGCAGTATTCCTATCCTAAAAAAAATGACAATGTCATATATGTTGTGGAAACTAAAATTAAGAACAACAAGACATTCCATTATAATTAAGCATTTATAAAGCACCCTAGTGAGCTCAACATGCTCAAAATTTGCTGCTTAAATATGTAGTCATTGAAAGGAAACCAAAAATGCAATTAATGAAATAGAATGACAATGTGAATTAATCAGCTACCTGTTACTTAGATATTGAAGAATCAAGTTGATAACTCTGTCAGGTAAATAGCCCCCTACACGAATGACATTTAACAAGTTCAAGTGGCACTCCAAAATCTTTCCTGCATAGTGCTTCTGGAACATTTGAGCAAAAGCTCTGGTTTCAGGATTTTGTAGCTTCAAGTCTCCAAAACTGTAACACGGTAATTTAAACAGCCATAGAAATTCTGAATCAATCAATCATACAACAGAAACACTGCCATTAAATTAATCAACCACATCACAACCATACCGAGTGTAGAGCCTATTTAAAATATGAACTGTCCACTTCTTGACCTTCCACCAACCCCATGACTTTCTAAGATCCGGATCAACAGGCTCACCTTCTGAGGGTACGGGTCTCTCCAATACATTCAGAAAGAGTATCATCCAAGCATTGAAGATATTTTGATCAAACAACAGTTTTGGAATCTCCAACTGAATAAATTCACAAAGAAACCCACAATAGCACATGTTAATCATTTGAACTTAAGGGAAGTAAAGAATCAAAATAATGAGGCAACAGGCAATAGCACAATGCTATGTTGCTTGAAAAATAATATCTGAATAAACAGCACGTTAATCAAGATAAGGATATACATAGACTATATAAACTATGAATTTTGTGTCTCTAATTATATAAACTTTGCTTTATATTTGACATGGAAGGGAACGTTCACTGCTATACAAATTACACTCCGAAGAACATGTTACCGAAGATATGAACAATTAAGATAAACATAAACCCTTTTGGAAATACAGCCTTAATTGTGGTCTGCCTCTATCCACCATAGTTGAGGCATTTGGGTCTTTCTCATTGCAGCATCTAGCTCCTTAATTGTGTTGGGCGTGAGGATGTCGGTTTAGTCTCACATTGCTCATAAAACTTGGGCAGTCCTTGCCTTACTAGTCATATTTTACGAATGAGTTCAAATCGATTAAAACATCCAAGATTGGTAATATAGTTTATCCTAAATTGGTTGGGCCACTCGTTACCAATTCACCCGGGTCACATCAGGCTCCAGATGTCCAATCTTGGGCATGAGGAGTGTGTGTTGGGAGTCCCACATTGGATTGGATGTGATATTGCATGTAATGTCTCTACAAATTAGGGACATCTTTCACCTCACAAGCCGATTTTGTGAGCTTGAGTTAAGCCCACCCAAATTCCAAGAGCATCTCCAATGGGGAGTCCTTTACCTAATAGGGACTCCAACATATTAAAGACCCCCGTTGGAGGAAGAAAATAATGGGTACCTATTACCTTTACAGGACTCTCTCTTCAATAACAAACGGGTCCCACAATTATAATAAGAAAGAAAATAGGTAAAAGTCGGTCCCACCATCTAAAATTCATGGTGTTTATTTGAAATGTAATGTTAAATTATTAGTGGGACCCATTTAGCAGGGTTTTTTAGAGGTGCTAGGTTGGAGAAATTGAGTCCTTAATAGGTACTTTCATTAAAAAATTGTAAATAAGTTATGTGTACACGTGGGACCCATTTAAGGACTCTTTAGTTTACTACTATTGTGGATGCTCCAAGACCCTCTAATCTTTGTTTATTTAAAAATTAATAAGGGGAGAAATGGATCATCAATTCAACTTCAGCAAAAAAGGAATATGTCATACACAATAAATAATAATAATCACAAGTTCTACAGTATGACTGTCAATAAAAGCAGCATGCAATTTTCAACAAGGTTTGATCTACAACATAGCACTGAGAATAAGTTCCTTTATTTAAGAAATCCACGTGAGGAGAGAAAACATACATAGATGGAGGACCAGAATATTTTACAGATAAGCTTGATTAAATCTGCTATTTCCAGTGATGGATTAACAATCTGGACAAGCCTGCTAAATATATTAAGAAGGTGAGGAAATGTTTCATCGACAATGCGATAAACTGGTGTCCTCTCCTCATCTGACTTGAACCTGCACAGATAAAATGTGATTGTTAACATAACTACAATTGAAGATTCACAGGATATTTCGACAATAAAGTATGTACAAGTTCTAGCCAAACAAGACATTAAAATATGTGGGAACAGAAACGGTCCACCATTTTGAATCTTGTTGTTGGAGATAACAATATAATCAATGACCAAGAGGTATGGAAGATTTACAGGATGCTTCAACAATCAAGTGTGTACAAGCTCTTGTCAAACAAGACATTAAAATATGTGAGTAGAAACGTTCTAATAGTTTAAATCTTATTGGTTGAAATGACAATATAATCAATAGTCGAGAGGAGTCTCAAATAGAGTTTGGACCTTCCTTCTGAAACTGTGTCACCTCTTGTCCCTCTTTTTTCCTTTACATACTTTTAGATTGGGAACATCTTTTTTGGTCATATCATGATCTTCAGTTATTCTCTCAAAATACACTTGAGTTTATCATTCAGAACATTTTCACTGTTTAATTATTTGTCCATTGTACTTATTTTTCTACTGGATAAGCAAGAGGACATATATAACAAAGTATACTTCAACGGTTACTTAAATAGTACAACCATATTCATGGAAATTGTAGTTATATTTAACCATAAACAAACACACAAACAACTGCAAAGATTGATGTGGTACGGAAAGGAAAAGAATGTCGATGATTATTAGACAATATTAACATCTAGTAGAAAATCTCCCCAAAAGAGGGGAAAAGGTAAGTCATAGCTAATGTGGGCCTAATGTAGAATAATTACTAACCACAAGACAACGATTTTTTCCAGTTAAAACAAAATAGATGGAAACTTACTCATATTTTCTAGACAGAATCCGTAACACAAATAAGGCACCATAGACTTGCTGATCCTGTAGGTTATGCTTCACCCAATCAAGAAGATGAGGCCACTGTTCAGGGTAATCAGCATGTATAATTGTTTTCAGGCATTCACCAAGTTGTACCCTACAAACACAACATGTCAGAAAAGAACAATACAGTTGATAGAAACAAACCTTGTACAAAGGAAAAATAAATCTGCCGCAATGTATAAACTATCATTGATTAATCACTAGGTAAATAGAGTCATAAACATCAACTTCGTTGAGGAAAAAAAAGGTAAACAGAGTCATAAAAACAAGACGTCGGGACATCCGGGAAGGTGCTATCGAACACTATACAGCCACAGATAATTAACTGTACCTCAACAAAGGAGGAACTTGAGTAACAAACATGAGAATGTGATCCCTCACCAAGTCTTTATCACTCTGCAATATCTGTTGTTGGGCTTCTACATTAACCAACAGGGAAGCAAACGATCAGCAAAAGAAAGTATTCATTATTTCATTATCTAAATTCCATCCATATTAAAAAGCATACCAGAATCAGGAGACCAATTCTTTGCAACAAAGTTCTTGAAATGAATACTAGCCACTTGTCTTACACCCATGTCGCAGTTGTTGTCCACAATGATTTGCAACAACCTCACCAGATGCTGGGGTGCAAACTGGAACTGTACATATATAAACGCACTTCACTTAAAAAAATACTTAATGTAAATATAAATCAGTTATATTTCAAAACAACAACAACAACCAAATCTTATCCTGCTAAGTGAGGTCATCTACATGAATCAAATGTTCTATCCCATCATTTTTCTATCTAATCATAAAGCAGTTATATTTCATTTCATTTCATTACTGCATTCAATTAACACAGAAGTACCAAAATCCACTTTATATTGAGACAAAATGGACACCCATACTAACAGACGATAAAAATTAATGTTATTTTTGTAAGTTTCAAAGCTTCAGCCACACATTCATGTTAAAATGGTTTAGTTAACGTTCAATAAAACCATTAATATGCAGACAACAAAATCCAAAATCAAAACAAACCCACTAATTTTCTATCATTACCATATTTCTATGTAACCCATATACATCAGTTACATTTCATTTCATTATATTAAATTGCTACTACATTCAATTAACACGCAAGTACCAAAATCCACTTAATATTGAGAAATAATGGACACCCAGACTAACCTATGAAGCACTGACACAAACACCACACAACACACCGGACACAACACTGGCACGGTGACACCAACAGTAATTTAATAAATTGACATAATTGAATGCAATCACATGTCAGAGTCGTGTCGCACCCGTCTCACCTTCGGTCAGACAGAAATACTAACAAGGATTAAAAATCAATTTAAAATTTTTAACATTTCCAAGCTTCATTCAAACGCTTATGCATAAAGTGATATATAACAATCAGTAAAATCATAAATAACAGTATAAGACTAATCCAATAAAATTCGAAATTCAATAATCAACACAATCAAATTAAACCACTAATCCATTCAATTAGAACTAAATAACACACAAAATTTCACAAAAAAACCAAAATCAACGTGTAACAATTATCCATGCTTCATAATCACTTATCCAAACCTAAATCCAAGTCAACACAAATCAATAATCAATCAAGAATCGAATTTCCAGTAAAAACAAAAAAAATAAGCGATTTTCACCTGATTCAAGTTTTGTTCAGCTGCTTTTCTTTCATCAGGATTGGGACTGAGAGCAGCTTGGAGTACAACAGCGAGACTAGGAAGATCCATAGCTCAAAAAACTCGATCAAAAAACTTCGATCAAAGCGGAAAACGTGAATTGATGAATCGATGATGATGAATCTAAACCCTAGGAAGAGATTCTTCTAGGGTTTAGAACACCGTAAAGATGAATCGAACAGAGAAATTGTTGTGATTTTGGGGAGAGAAATTCGAAGCAAGTGAGAGAGAGAGAGAGAATGAAAATGTAATAGTTGGAGGCTATTTAAACTTCTAGGGTTTACGCTTATGGGTTTTTAACCTTCTTTTGCTACTGTCATAATGGAAGAAAAAAATGGATAACTTTGTTATTCAATCCTCTGATCATAATCTAACGGTTAATGTTTTTGAGGTAGAATCCTGAAATTGATTATAATAAATTAGAGTATAGTTGTTTGATTTTGATTTGATGGTTGAGATTGTATACAAGTCTCTCTTTTGTGCGTGTTTAGATGTGGATTGACGTTAATCACGATGTATTGGTTGTGCGATTTCAATTAAGTGACTTAAATTTTAGAGGTTGTATTGGTGTGTGTGAGTTGCTTGATCTTAATTAGACGGATGAAAGTAAATGACCGTGTAAACTTGAATTATACCTAGCTATGAAATTGATTATGATAAATGGAATGGGAGTTGTTTGATTTTAATCAGACGGTTAAGATTGTATGAATGTTTTAAATTTGGGGATTTTTAGTGCAAACAATTCAGATATCTCTTTTGTGCGTATTGTGCGCATGTTCGTATATGTTGTGCGTATTGTGCGCATGTTCGTATATGGATTCACGTTAATCACAATGTACTAGTTGTGCGTAATCTAACAACTTATATTTTCGAGATTGTACTTTGAAATTGATTCAAATGACTATAATGTGAGAGTTTTGATCTTGTGGGGTCCTAATTAGACGGATGAGATTGAATGACCACATCATGTTGTCATTTTTACATGTAGACGGTCTAAATATCTTTGTGTGTATTATATGCGTGTTTATTTGTGAATATATTTTATCGTGTGTGTTATAATTCAAAGATATGTTAATGTTGTAATTTTGTTAAAATATATCATTTTTTGTCAATCCATCATAACTAAAATCTTTTATCTCTAGTATGTATTTCAAGATATCTCACGAATTATGTCTTTCTGATCCATTATAAGACCAATTCCTGAACCAACACGGATGGTCTGGTATTTTTTACCCAGAGTAATGCGGTAGAAAATCATTATTCATCTTAATTATTTTGAAGTTGAAGTTTAGTTAAGTTTGAGGTACAAAATTGTCTATGCATTTAATTTTAGAAAGATGATTGGAAACTCACTATAGGTTTGGTTGGTTTTATGTTGTTTGGAAGGACATTAGGAGGGTTTGTTTTTCATGCTTTTGTACACTCAATGAGGAAGATGCTGCTTGATGGGTTGGCTGCCAACTCTGCCTAACGTTGCTCTACTGCTGCTTGTGTATTTTTTTTGTTTTTTGTTATGCTTTTTTTAACATTATCCTTTTTTGAC
>Ga0099826_10002994_pt1 | contig 11249 bp, 14 predicted proteins | sample Mtrugardesep15_FD_76830 | JGI IMG/M metagenome (GOLD analysis project Ga0099826, IMG submission 76830) | Root nodule microbial communities of legume samples collected from California, USA - M. trunc garden sep15 | ecosystem: Host-associated > Plants > Roots > Nodule | place: USA: California...
GAAATTGCGAAGTGGTGGTGGTTCGGAGAGGATTCAGTTTTGGGAATCCGGTGGATTAGGGAGGTTGCCGAAGCTGAGAGTGGCGGTTAAGGCGTCGTTTTCGGCTGTGCCGGATAAACCGATGGGACTTTATGATCCGGCTTTTGATAAAGATTCTTGTGGTGTTGGATTTGTTGCTGAATTGAATGGTCAAAGTAGTCGAAAAACGGTTAGAGGATTGTAGTTTTTTTTATTTGATGTTAACGAGCTGACATTTCTGATCAAAAGTGTGTTAGATGTTTGACTCTACATCAGACACTTATGATAAAAAAAACACTATGTCTGGTGTCTGACATGACACATGCAATAATTTTCAATTAGTTTATTTTTATTTTTCAAAATTATCGCCAGTGTCAAGACAGACGTGATGTGTCGGTGTTATGTCAGGTGTCTGAGTATCCGGTAGCATGTAAATGATTTGATTGAGATTTGATATTTTTGTGTGTATTTATATAGGTAACTGATGCGTTGGAGATGTTGGTTAGGATGACACATAGAGGTGCTTGTGGATGTGAAGCAAATACCGGTGATGGTGCTGGGATACTTGTGGCTTTGCCTCATGGCTTCTACCAAGAGGCACGATTTTATATATATTTTTTATTTTTTTTGTCTTTAAAATATTTATGTTTTATTTTTTTACAAAATAAAATGTTTCTGTTTTTTCTTTTTCTTGTTTGTTTATGTATCTATATATTTTTTTTTATTTGGACATTTTTTTAGAAAAAGGAATTATCTATTTGAATTTAATTTTTGTTCTTGTTTGAGTGATTGATTGATGTTGGCTTTGTTTTTGGTTGTTGTTGTTGAGTGATTGATGTTCTTATAAGCACATGTGATGTTTCTGTTTGCTTTTATGTGATGTTTTTATTTGCTTTTATGAAATTTTATTTGTTTTTATTTAAAATGTAAAATTTATGAAAGTATTTTGCCCCCCAATCAGGTAGTAGCAGCATATACTTTTTTGGCTGTCTCTTTCTTTTATTTTATTTTTTCATTTTCTTTCAGGATTTAATTCATAAACTCCGAGTTGACTAATTTTCCACTTTATTGTTAAAATATCCTTCACAATTTTGATAAAAAAAAATCCTCCAAAACTATGTTTATTATGATATTTGTAATATTAGTTGCTAAAATTTCTCCCACAATTATTTACAAACTGGATACATTCAAAAAATACTTTTTTTTTGTAATATTATTATCAGTAGTATGTTACTATCCTATTTAATGTATTTTTTAAGAACATGACTTATGGACTTCAAGGAATATTGTGGCCATAATATTCTTACCTATTTATATAAAATAAATTCTAATTTCCTTCTTCATTTTTGGATTTTGGGTGTATTTCTTGGGCCTTTTTGGTTTTAGAAAATGCTTTATTTCATTTTTTGTTTTCACTTGTAATTGTAAAACTAAAAAACTAAATGTGACTTATTTCAAAGTGAAAATAAAGTGCCAATTTTGAAATTAATAGTGAGAATAGAAATTAAATTTTAACAGGGAACATTTGATTTATTGGGAGTTGTTTTTGTATCTCTCACCTGTTATATCGAAAGAAGCTGATGATTGTAATGGGTTTGCCTTATTATTACAGGTTGTGGATTTTCAGCTTCCTCCTCAAGGAAACTATGCAGTTGGCATGTTTTTCTTACCTAAATCCGATAGTAGGAGAAAGGAAAGCAAAAATATATTTACTAAGGTAAATCTAATTCTGAAATCTGATTTGATTTCATGCATAAATAGACTGTGTTTCTGCCATACTTTAGCATACCATACTTTTTTTATGCCTTGTATCTGCCAGTTGTAATCGTGCTGAATTTCCACTAACAAAATGCGTTACTTATATACCGTGTTTCTTTTTCTAATCGTTAGTGATTTTGTCTTTTAATGACTTATGGTTGCTGAGTGTAACTATGATGTTTATTTTGTCTTGTTTGAAATTTGATTTTATGCATGGGGTTTTTAAACTACCATATACTACTATCTGAGTACACCATGCGATTTTTTTTTTCTACCCTTCTATATGCTATTTTTGTATCTGTATTGCGTTCCTTTTGCCATTATCCTTGTAGTGATTTGGTCTTCTACTGACAATACTGCTTTGCTTTTTTGCTTAAGGTTGCCGAGTCTCTTGGTCACAAGGTTCTTGGTTGGCGTTCTGTGCCCACGGATAACACAGGGTTGGGCAAATCAGCCCAGCTGACCGAACCAGTGATTGAACAAGTGTTCCTTACACCAAGTTCTGACTCAAAAGTTGATTTAGAGAAACAGGTACGTTTAAGCTGGTGAATACATGATTGAATTGGGATTTCTTTACAAAAGAAAAGGTTAGCAAGTGAATTACTTCAGTTAATATTATGAGCTAGACATAATGTCCTGGTCAAAGTAGAGTTTATTGCTAAGGAAAAAGGATTGGTTTAGCTCATTTTGCTTCAACCGAATAGTGATTAATAGATACACTTTACTTGCAGATGTACATATTAAGGAAGCTCAGCATGGTTTCTATTACATCTGCATTAAACCTCCAAAGCGACGGAATTACAGATTTCTATATCTGTTCACTTTCATCTAGGTGCGCTGTCAAAGAGGCATCCTGATTTTCTTGAGAAGTAAATTCTGGTTACTGCTGCAGTTGTGTAATAATAAATTTCAAATTTCTGATGATTCTCCAATTCCGTACAGGACTGTTATTTACAAAGGCCAGCTAACACCAGCTCAGTTGGGTGAATATTATTATGCAGATCTTGGCAATGAAAGGTTTACGAGCTACATGGCCCTGGTAAATATTTTGCCCATTAACTCATCTTCTTCCTCCACTAACTCTATACTCCCACAAACAGCATAGGAACAACCAGTAACTGAAGAGGTGCAAGGTTGGGGAATGACTTCTGAGGCATTGAGGTTTGAATGATCTCTTAAGTTCTTCCGCTTCCTTGATTACTATTTGATTTTGGATGCTGGATTAGATGCAATGGTTGAGTTGGTAAGAAAGTTCATTATCAAGATAATCATGTTTGCAGAAATTTCTGCCGATGCTTTCTAGTTGGTCTGGATGACAATTTCTTCAGAGTTGTGAAGGGAATAATCACTTTGGTGAAAGTGGATAGGATTTTTGTAATTTCTACTGGCACTTCAGTATATGTTTATATCGAAGTGCTGGAAGAAAACTGCACTTGACCTTTGATTTTTACACTATTGTAAGAACTTAACCATGAAAACTCATAATTTGGTATACTTCTCTGTAGATACATTCCCGATTCTCTACAAATACTTTCCCTAGTTGGGATCGTGCCCAACCTTTTCGTGTATTGGGCCACAATGGGGAAATCAACACACTCAGAGGCAATGTTAACTGGTATGTCTTGAAAAAGTTTTGCTGTACTCTAGTTTTAATTAAACGACCCTTACAAATGAATATTATGTTGCACTACAAATGTAAACTGTGTTTTCATCCCACTGTTGGTGAAATGGATCAATAAAATAGTAGACATTGTCTGTTGGAGTTACACATAAATGTGTTTCCTTTCCCCCACTCTGAAGTTGAAAGTGTCCAAGGGCTTAACGGCATTAAGTGTTGTGTATTTGGGGTCTTATTCACTGCCTTTTGATTGAAGTGGTGTAGATATATCAGCTAATCTGGTGTATTTTGTAGGATAAAAGCACGCGAGGGCCTACTGAAATGCAAGGAACTTGGCTTATCGGAGAATGATTTAAAGAAGTTTTTACCGATTGTGGACGCAAATTCATCAGATTCAGGTGAAGCTTTTATGACTTTTGTTAAGTTGCTAAACTGTGGTCATATTACTGAATCATGACGCATGGTTTTTCCTTCTGCAGGATGTTTTGATGGTGTCCTCGAGTTTTTGCTTCATTCTGGAAAAAGTCTTCCAGAAGCTGTTATGATGATGATTCCTGAAGCGTGGCAGAATGACAAGAACATGGACCCTCAGCGTAAAGCATTTTATGAATACTATTCAGCTCTGATGGAGCCATGGGATGGGCCAGCTCTTATCTCATGTAAATTTTCTGGGACCACACTTCTATTTTCCTCTCGATACAAGCTAGTATTTGATTTGATGCCTAATCTAATATAATATTATTACAGTTACCGATGGTCACTATCTTGGAGCTACATTAGATAGGAATGGACTACGACCTGGCCGCTTCTATGTCACCCACAGTGGACGAGTTATAATGGCAAGTGAAGTTGGCGTTGTAGATATTCCTCCAGAAGATGTGTGTAGGAAAGGAAGACTAAATCCAGGCATGATGCTTCTGGTGGATTTTGAGAAGCAAATAGTTGTGAACGATGACGCCTTGAAAGAGCAATACTCATTGGCAAGACCCTACGGAGATTGGCTTGAAAAGCAGAAGATCGAACTGAAGGACATAGTTGACTCTGTTCATGAATCTGATATTGTGCCACCGACCATATCAGGAGTGCCTCCAGTAAGTATAACATAAAAACCAATGTCAATTTCTTATAAATATCTCATAGTCAAGTCTAATTATTGCATCTTCCATGAACAACAGCTGTCTAATGATGATGCGGATATGGAAAATATGGGAATTCAAGGTTTGCTGGCTCCTTTGAAAGCTTTTGGGTACGTAACCTCCTTACTGTGTAGTTCTTCCATTCTATCCACCATATTCACAATGGAAGTTTTTTTAATATCGTTGCTCTCCTATGTAGGTATTCTGTAGAATCATTGGAAATGCTATTACTTCCCATGGCAAAGGATGGTGTTGAAGCACTTGGTTCAATGGGAAATGATACTCCATTAGCTGTCATGTCTAATAGAGAAAAACTCACTTTTGAGTATTTCAAACAAATGTTTGCTCAAGTGACAAATCCTCCTATCGATCCTATTCGAGAGAAAATAGTCACTTCTATGCGATGTATGGTTGGTCCAGAAGGTGATCTGACAGAAACCACAGAGGAACAATGCCACCGCCTTTCACTAAAAGGTCCCCTTTTATCTACTAAGGAAATGGAAGCCATAAAAAAAATGAATTATAGGGGATGGCGGAGCAAAGTTATAGACATTACTTACTCAAAGGAACGTGGTAAGAAAGGGTTGGAGGAAGCCTTAGACAGGATATGCACAGAAGCACACAATGCAATTGGTGAAGGCTACACCACCCTTGTTCTTTCTGATAGAGGTATTCTACTTCTACGTTATCTTTCTGTTGCATAAATATACCATATAGCCACATTCACCTAATGTATTTAAATCTTTGTTTGAATTTGTAGCCTTCTCAAAGAAACGCGTTGCTGTGAGCTCTCTTTTGGCTGTTGGTGCAGTCCACCAACATCTAGTTAAAACACTTGAGCGCACAAGAGTTGCTCTAATGGTTGAATCTGCTGAGCCACGCGAAGTGCACCATTTCTGCACACTTGTTGGTTTTGGCGCTGATGCTATATGCCCATATTTGGCTGTAGAGGCAATTTGGCGACTGCAAGTTGACGGAAAGATCCCACCAAAAGCAAGTGGTGATTTCAACTCAAAAGATGAGTTGGTCAAAAAGTATTTCAAAGCAAGCACCTATGGGATGATGAAGGTTCTTGCCAAGATGGGAATATCAACTTTGGCCTCATATAAAGGTGCTCAGATATTTGAAGCTCTGGGTCTTTCTTCAGAAGTGATTGAAAAGTGCTTTGCTGGAACTCCAAGTCGAGTTGAGGGTGCAACGTTTGAGATGCTTGCTCAAGATGCACTTCATCTGCATGAGTTGGCTTTTCCTTCTCGGATTTTCTCTCCTGGAAGTGCAGAAGCAGTAGCATTGCCAAACCCTGGAGATTATCATTGGAGAAAAGGTGGCGAAGTTCATCTGAATGATCCACTTGCTATTGCAAAGCTTCAAGAGGCTACCAGAACTAACAGTGTAGAAGCATATAAACAGTATTCCAAGACCATTCATGAATTGAATAAGGCTTGCAATTTGCGAGGGCTCCTGAAGTTTAAAGATGCAGCAAGTAAGGTTCCTATTAGTGAAGTCGAACCTGCTAGTGAAATTGTTAAACGGTTTTGCACTGGGGCTATGAGTTATGGGTCAATATCATTGGAAGCCCACACAGCATTAGCAACGGCAATGAACAAAATTGGAGGGAAATCCAACACAGGTTTGTCAAACTTAATTAAGAATGTTGAGTCACATTTTTTTTTTCCTTACCGAAAGGAGGGGAACATCAATGTTTATTCTTTTACCCATTGCCAAATGTTGGCTAAACATCCAAGTACAATTTTTTCATGAAACACTATTTTGCAAATCTCATCCAATTAAGTGATAAGATTATTCTATTCAATTTCTGACTTTCTGATGATTTTTTTCTTGAATAACTGTTGTAGGTGAGGGAGGTGAGCAACCATCTCGTATGGAGCCTCTTGCTGATGGCTCAAGGAATCCCAAAAGGAGTGCCATTAAGCAGGTTGCTAGTGGGAGATTCGGTGTTTCAAGTTACTACCTTACAAATGCTGATGAACTTCAGATAAAGATGGCCCAGGTAATTGGTGTAACTTGTTCTTTCCAATCAAGGTTATTGTCCTTTTACTTAGCTTCCAATAAAATTTCATCAACTGGTGCTCCTGCATTCCCGTTGGACATACGGTTCTGTTGTTTATGAATTTATATTCATGGCAGATGATGCTGTGACATAAAGGCACCTATGGGTGCTCTTGCGTCATTAATCGAAACCTACGTTTTTTCTTTGGTGAGGTTCAATAAAAGTGTAGTTTTTTACTTAAGGTGGTATGATAGTGTCTTAACGTTATAGTTGTAATCCTCAGGGAGCAAAACCTGGTGAAGGAGGCGAACTTCCTGGCCACAAGGTTATAGGAGACATTGCTATTACTAGGAATTCAACAGCCGGAGTAGGGCTCATCAGTCCACCTCCCCATCATGATATTTATTCAATTGAAGATCTTGCTCAATTGATTCATGATCTTAAGGTATTTTCTTGTCTGCACTTATTTCTCAGTGTGTTTCTGTTTGACTGTTGGAAAAATAGGTGTTCTTCCTGTTTGTGTTTGACCCCTTATGTCAATTTGTAGAATGCCAACCCAGCTGCTCGAATTAGTGTGAAACTAGTATCTGAAGCAGGAGTTGGGGTAATTGCTAGTGGAGTTGTTAAAGGTCATGCTGAGCATGTCTTGATCTCAGGTCATGATGGAGGTACAGGAGCATCCAGATGGACTGGTATAAAGAGTGCTGGACTGCCTTGGGAACTTGGTCTGGCTGAGACCCACCAAACATTGGTTGCTAATGACCTACGTGGTCGTACGACTCTGCAAACTGATGGGCAACTAAAAACCGGAAGAGATGTGGCCATAGCCGCCCTTCTTGGTGCAGAAGAGTATGGTTTCAGTACTGCTCCACTCATTACTCTTGGCTGCATCATGATGCGGAAGTGCCACAAGAACACATGTCCTGTTGGAATTGCTACTCAAGATCCAGTACTTAGAGAGAAATTTGCAGGAGAACCTGAGCACGTTATTAACTTCTTTTTTATGGTGGCAGAAGAGATGAGAGAAATTATGTCCCAACTTGGGTTTAGAACAGTCAATCAAATGGTTGGCCGTTCAGATATGCTCGAAGTTGATAAAGAAGTTGTTAAGGGAAATGCGAAACTAGAGAATATTGATCTCTCTCTATTGCTTAGACCTGCAGCTGAACTGCGGCCAGAAGCTGCCCAATACTGTGTTCAAAAGCAAGATCATGGTTTGGACATGGCTTTGGATAATAAGCTCATAAGCCTGTCCGGTGCTGCTTTGGAGAAGGGTCTTCCTGTATACATTGAAACTCCGATATGTAATACTAACCGTGCTGTGGGAACTATGCTTAGCCACGAGGTTACTAAGAGGTATAACTTAGCTGGTCTTCCAGCTGACACCATCCATATCCAATTTACTGGTAGTGCAGGCCAAAGCTTTGGTGCATTCCTTTGTCCTGGAATCACTTTGGAACTTGAAGGTGATAGCAATGACTACATTGGTAAAGGATTATCAGGTGGCAAAGTTGTAGTATATCCTCCAAAAGGAAGCAATTTTGACCCCAAAGACAACATCTTAATTGGCAATGTGGCACTGTATGGGGCAACACGCGGCGAGGCATATTTCAATGGGATGGCAGCAGAAAGATTTTGTGTGCGTAATTCTGGGGCTCAGGCTGTAGTTGAAGGTGTTGGTGATCATGGATGCGAGTACATGACTGGTGGGACTGTTGTCGTTCTTGGGAAAACTGGTAGAAATTTTGCTGCAGGTATGAGTGGTGGAATCGCTTATGTTCTTGATGTGGATGGAACATTCCAGTCTCGGTGCAACCTGGAGCTTGTAGATCTGGACAAGGTTGAAGAGGAAGAGGACATTATTACTCTTAGGATGTTGATACAGCAACATCAACGTCACACAAACAGTTTGCTTGCCAAGGAAGTGCTTGTTGATTTTGATAATCTTCTTCCTAAATTTGTCAAGGTGTTCCCTCGGGAGTATAAACGTGTTCTTGCAAGTATGAAGTCTGATGCAGCCTCTAAAGATGCAGTGGATCGTGCTGTGGAAGATGTAGATGAACAAGATGATGAAGCCCAAGCAGTGGAGAAAGATGCTTTTGAAGAGCTCAAGAAGCTGGCAACTGCGTCTTTGAATGAGAAACCAAGTGAGGTAATTTTTAGTTTCTTGTTATTAGTTATATAATTTTTATCTATTTTATTTTTTGTATTTTACGAAAACATTATTTATGTTTTGGGACTGCCTTACATTTTTAATACTTTTACTGTACCGGTATAATTATTAGTTTGTGTGGTTTTTTACCTCTTCGCTCCAGGTCCTATTTTAAAAGATATTTTAGACTAACCTGGTGAAAACTTTGCTGCACTGTTGGGGTCAAAGATGTTATCTTTCTTTTACTTAAATGTGAAGAACATACATGCAAGATACTAGTACCTAGAGTAATATGTTTTAACTGGCTCACGTCTTTGAATATCTGCAGGCTCCCAAGAGGCCAAGTCAGGTCACTGATGCTGTTAAACATAGAGGTTTTGTTGCTTATGAGCGTGAGGGTGTTCAGTATAGGGATCCTAATGTTCGCCTTAATGATTGGAATGAAGTGATGATGGAGACAAAGCCAGGTCCACTTTTGAAAACACAATCGGCCCGTTGCATGGACTGTGGTACTCCATTTTGTCATCAGGTGGGCATTGCCATTTTCAAGTTTTTATTACTTGTATCTTTTCTTCTAAGGTTGTTTGGAACCATGTTTAATCTAAATACATAAAATTTCAGGAAAATTCTGGATGTCCTCTTGGGAATAAAATACCGGAATTTAATGAGTTAGTGTATCAAAATAGGTGGCAAGAAGCATTAGAGAGGCTTCTTGAAACAAACAACTTTCCTGAGTTCACTGGGCGGGTTTGCCCTGCACCTTGTGAAGGTTCATGTGTCCTCGGTATTATTGAGAATCCAGTATCTATTAAAAATATTGAATGCGCTATCATTGACAAGGCTTTCGAGGAGGGTTGGATGATTCCACGACCTCCTGTCAAGAGAACTGGGTATGATATATTTTCTGTTTAACATCATTTTAGTTGTGTTTTTATTTCTGCGGTTCTGTTTTTTTCAAGCAAATATGATTACCTCATTAGTAATATTGAACTGGACCTAGCTAGAAGTTTTTAAATATTTTTTTAATTCATTGTTACATGAACAATGTCATTAATATATATTTTCTGATACAGAAAAAGAGTAGCCATTGTTGGAAGTGGACCATCAGGCTTGGCGGCTGCAGATCAGCTAAATAAAATGGGTCATTTAGTAACAGTGTTTGAAAGAGCTGATCGCATTGGTGGCCTTATGATGTATGGAGTTCCAAACATGAAAACTGACAAAGTGGATATAGTTCAAAGGCGAGTCAATCTAATGGCTGAGGAAGGAATAAATTTTGTGGTGAATGCAAACATTGGGCATGATCCTTTATATTCTCTTGAACGACTTCGAGAGGAAAACGATGCCATTGTCTTGGCTGTTGGAGCTACAAAGCCAAGGTGAGACACAGTGAAAGCAGTCTATGGATTTAGTTCAATTCTTTATAACAGAACCAAATATGTATACATAGAAGAATGTTTCTAATGAAGTTACATTTTCATGCAGGGATCTTCCTGTACCTGGGAGGGAGCTATCAGGAGTTCATTTTGCCATGGAATTTCTTCATGCAAACACTAAAAGTCTGCTTGATAGCAATTTACAGGATGGTAACTACATCTCTGCCAAGGGCAAGAAGGTTGTGGTCATTGGCGGGGGTGACACTGGCACAGATTGCATTGGAACATCCATTCGTCATGGTTGTACTGCTGTTGTAAATCTTGAACTTCTCCCTCAGCCACCACCAACTAGGGCCCCAGGCAACCCATGGCCTCAGGTTAGATTTGAATAAATATTTTTTCACTTGTCGTACGACTTTTCATTTGTTTATTAGTCATGAGTTTGACCACTCTTTCTGTAATGCAGTGGCCTCGCATATTCCGTGTTGATTATGGTCACCAAGAAGCGGAAACTAAATTTGGTAAAGATCCAAGAACATACGAGGTACTCACCAAGAGGTTTGTGGGAGATGAAAACGGGGTTGTTAAAGGACTTGAAGTGGTACGTGTTAGCTGGGAGAAAGATGAAACTGGCAAGTTTCAATTTAAGGAAATTGAGGGCAGTGAGGAGATTATTGAGGCTGACCTAGTTTTACTAGCCATGGGATTCCTTGGCCCCGAGGCGGTAAGTATTTTAAATAGCTTTATTCCCAAGTTTCAAATATGTCAACTAAAATAATTTTGCATGTTTATGGTAGATCTGATTTGTAGATAAATTGGTTGCTAATGCTATTTACATTACATGGTAGTAAGTCATAGCAGATAAACATGTTGCTATTACATTGCATTATTTTAAGTTATAGCAGTAAATTTTATTGGATTCTTGCTAAATGCACCTTTTGTAGTAATCTTCTTCCAGTGCTCAATTTATGCTTTCACAAAAGCAATTTTCATAAGCCACAACTGATAATACTTTTCTTTGCCTTGCCAGACTATAGCAGAAAAGTTGGGTGTGGAACGAGACAACAGGTCAAACTTCAAGGCTGATTATGGCCGCTTCTCGACCAGTGTTGATGGGGTATTTGCAGCAGGTGACTGTCGGCGTGGTCAGTCGCTTGTGGTATGGGCTATTTCAGAGGGA
>Ga0099826_10002995_pt1 | contig 11246 bp, 6 predicted proteins | sample Mtrugardesep15_FD_76830 | JGI IMG/M metagenome (GOLD analysis project Ga0099826, IMG submission 76830) | Root nodule microbial communities of legume samples collected from California, USA - M. trunc garden sep15 | ecosystem: Host-associated > Plants > Roots > Nodule | place: USA: California...
ATGTGATTCACAATGGTTTCACTTGTAGGTCGGACCTGCCACAGCCTCAAGAAATGGAAAAATCAAAGACAAAACCTTAGGTCACAGCTTTTCAACGAATACTGTAGATGACTAATTTTTTCAATTTAGCTTATATACTCAAACACCAGAAAATATGTGAACAAAAACAGTCATAAAAAAAGGTTGAAGAGCATGCATACCACGAGCTTCTCTTCAAGCTCCTTTCCACCCCCAATTGTCACTACTGCTAACTCTGGACTGAAACCCTCAACATGACTTGCTTCTTTCTCTATAAACGAGTAAGGAATAAACTGCAGAACAGAATTGAGAGAAAGCATCAAACAAATGATGGGTAATGAAATTTGATGTTATGGCGATAATCATATACCACATTATCAAGATATCACTTTGCACAACCCTCATTTTCTTAAACTACAAACAGTACAAAATATAGGCACATGCTAGCTAGAAAGCACAAATACAAAAACATGACAAGCATACAATGCAGTACAAGCAAAATTTAAAATTGAAAGGATTCAACAAAATTATAAAACATCATATAAGATCAACAAAAACAACATAATCCTAAGTAAAAAGGGAGAATTAATACTTAGAAGTAAACATGAACCATTTTAGACATAGTAAAATGCTATTATTTATTTAACTATACACGTCTAAAAAATTATACTAGGAATATCTGATCTGACACTATGGGCGGGTTTGGATTGACTTATTTGAGCTCATCTACTAGCATAAGCACTTGCGACACTGTTTGGGAGAACTTATGAAAACAGCTTAAGTTATGACGTGATCATAAGCTGTTTTCAGCTTATTTCCCTAAATTCACTAGGATAGCATATGAGTTATACAAAAATAGTTGACTTTATTTTATCTTGTGTTATAGAAATGGCTTATAAGTTGCAAAATAAGTTGACATTGTTATGCCTACAAAAGCTGCAGAATAAGTTGTTTATCCAAACAAGGCCATATAATTGGTTTAATAACACTACTATCAAAGTAATTAAAGTAGAACAGGTGCCTCTTATGCAAACAAAATGCAGATATATATAATTAATTAAGTATGGTAATTAATCTTTACCTGTGGAAAATACATGTTACTATGTCCAGTCTCCTTGAACTTGACATTCAAATAATCCTACACAAACAAACAAAACTAAATAAATAAATCTCAAAATGAAAATTGAAACAAAAACAATAAAGACGTGTGAAGAGATAAAGAAAGAACCTGAATGGCTTCCCAAATGGCGTAACCATAGGGACGAATAACCATTGTACCGCGAACAGGACCGTAATCTGCTAATTCAGCATTGGCTATGATATCGAGATACCAGGCATTGAAGTCCTGTGACCTAGGTGTGATGACTCGGTCAGGAACTCGATTCTTCGAGTTGTCGACTCGGTCTTTGGTCTCTGCTGCAGTGGTTTTGGCGGAGAAGGTGGCGGTGAAAGGATGGTGACGGCGGCGGAGAATGATTGGGGAACGGTGAGAGATTGCGGTTGTTGAGGGGGAGGAGAAGAGGTGAGTGAAAGAAGATAGCTTGAGAGATACCATTGTGTGGTTTTTGGAGAAGAGAGTGAAAGTGAGATGAGGCTTTTGTTTTGACTATCTTATTTTCTGTTATTATTTTTTTTTTTAAATAAACGACATCTTTTTTTTTTTCAAGTCCAATTTACTAATATTTTATATAAAAAAACTTCAAATATTGCATGTTATACAAACTCATTTCAATAGTACTTCTTTTATGATATTAATGAACATCACTACTTTAATTATATAATACTTTAAATAATATACAGTGATAGGATTTATCAAACTAAGAAAATCAAGAGAGAATGAAGTAGGATGATATGTTTAGATTTCTTAAAAATGGTTTGTTTTTACATGAATCAAAATGTAATATTTATACTACTAAATTTACCACTATTACACGTATGAAATTATTTGCTTTAATATTCTAAATTGACATTTAGATAGATGATTGACCCTTACTATTATAAGTTGACGTTATGGATACATATTTCTACATAGACATATAATTCTAGGATAATTTAGGTTTTTATAATTTTTTATAACACATTCATTACGATGATATCCTTAGTCCTTTTAATTGAGTATCATCGACATGCAACTGTATATAAATCTTTGCATTTTTAGAGCTGAATTCAATTCTAAGGCATCTGGTTAAGTTGAAAGATTAAAAGATCATGTATCATCTCATTCAAGTGTTTTTTGAGGATATATTTCACACAAAATAGTTAAAAGCATATAAAGAATCAATTCATTATAATAAAGCGTAGAATAGAAATATGTACTCAAACATAAAGTTTATGTCCATCTTAAGGGGCAATGCACTTTGGAATGTAAATTGAGTACGTAATATCGATTCTTTCGCAAAGCAAGTAGTCTTAATTGGTACAAGCTACAAAGGTACTTCATATTAAACACCAAAACAACTTTTCTATGTCGATTACATTATATAATTTTCAGGCATGGTACAAGCTACAAAGGATCAAAACTTCCAATTGCACAGACAACGCTCTCTCCAAATTAATGTTTGGTAGAAAATTGGAGCAGATTTCAGCCAAAGGGACAAAAAAGTAAGTAAAGCGTGCAGACAATCTGTTCGTAGACGGTTCAAATTTAATTCTCCTGAAACTGATGACCACAGCGAGTGCATGTGTAGAAAGTAGTTTGCCCTTCATCTGCCGATCTCATCTGAAATTAGGAAGATTTAGATACATAAATTTTGAGTACTAAACTAGCTTCAAATTAAATTGGTAAAGCTTCATTGTTAAGTCTCATAATACCTGTCTGGTATAAAATGCAGCTTCACCATGACCACATTTTTCACATGTTTTGTTGACCTGTAAAGAAACATAACATTAAAACAAGCAAACATCTGCTTAAAGATCATGTCATTAAATACATATTGCAGGATGCATTACCTTAGATAATTGCACCTTCTGTTCTTCAATTAGATCGATTCCAAGTTCTCTCCTGATATCCTGCCAACCACAAAGTACACAAGGATCATTTGCCAATAATCAATAATATGTGATTTTGTACGTGCTTGAAATCAAGACACAGATTTTTCTATACTGATATCAAAATCCTAACCTAGGTTGCTATTTCAAAAAGCTAAATTCTTCATTCATTCTTCTAAAACAGTGATCTTTTCACCGTATCCCACCAAGACAAAGTCAATCAAGGTATCATTTACTTGGCTGGGAGCTTAGATCATGGAAAAATGCACTATGGTGTAAAGTGATGAAAGGTATATATAACAGAGCTAATATGGAGGAGGATACAGTAATAGCAATGGCAGCTGATTCTGCATCGTGGAAGACTATGGTGAGGGTGTGGTCGAATTTCGCTCAATATGAGTATCGTTCTGTTGGTAATGGAATGAGTAGAATGGCTTGGAATCATAGTTGGATTGCCACGATTATAAAATTGCTGATATAGATATATACCACCAAATCTGCAGCAAGTTTCAGTAGCAGCAGGAGGTGGACATAATCAATTTCATCTAAACACACTAGCATTGAACATGGATGATATATGATAAGAGTGGTATTGTGACTCTGTTCAAGAAGGGCTAGTCTCCAGAAAATAGAGAAGAAATCTAGAATTAGAAGAAAGAAGTTTGGAGCAATTTTTCTCTGCTAATTTCATTCATCACTCGGCAATATAGTGATGATCCTTTGCAAACTGGGCAGTGGTTTCAATATACTCTATCCAAACACCTAGTTACTCGGCCGTAGGAAACTATAAGCCAGTGATAGAACATAGTGATATAATCATAGGATAGGAAATGGATATAACATGTTTAAATTGGTCATTAAAAATAACATCCGCAAAAGCATACCTCGGCAGAAATTGTGTAACTTATTTCCTTTCCTTTAATATCTGAAGAAGAGAAGGACATTCAGTTAGGACTTATAATGGGATTTCCAAACACAATATTAGTTCACTTGAGCATAATACGCACAACAAATTGTTTATTGCATATGCAAGGACAGTAACGGTCTAACAGGCACACGTTCTTGCATCCAGAAGCACCATAGAAGCCTATTTTAACCGATGAATCATAAAATAGCTTTCATATACAGTGTCTTCATTTGTAAAGCCTTACACATGACATGAATGACATAAAGAAATGAAGAACATAAGGGAGAAACACAATATGTACCCCTACACCTAAGGAGTATGGAATACTAGCAGCAGATAGATAAATATAAAATCACATCTGTTGTGTATCATTATCATTAACATAAAAACAACACACAGATGTCTTGTGAAAGCATAAGCACTGACTAGACGAGACATTTTTTTACAACTTAATAAGGGCACACACTTTGTCAAAAAAAAAAGTAAGTATTATTCTAAAGTGTCGATAAGACTCCTCAATTAATAGATCAAATCAAGACAAATCAAATAAGACTACTTTATTTGTATGCATTGCTTAAATGCATGGTTTCAAATCAAATAATGTCCACAAAAACACCTAATGTTTATTTCCATATAGATGTGTTGTTATTTGTTACCCTCGGCATTGCGCCACTATATGTAATTTTCCATATATATGTTGTCAATTGTTATTCCTGTCATGAAAATCAATGCCTAACTCATTCATGCAAAACCAGCTTGTACGGTGAGGAGTGTCTCCTCTTTATAAACTCTTCTCAAGAATCCTATCTATCCAATGTGGGACTAAATCCCACCGATTGTTGGCCGCTAACAATTCCTTGTTACCCTCGGCATTGTGCTTATATATGTAATACTATAAATAAGAGAAATCAAGTTGTACATTACTGCATAGACACTTTGCACTTTCTGTTTGGTCTTAACCTTCCGATCCCTGAGGAATTGCACTCCAGTAATCCAAAATTTAGTTTGGATGTAAGTAAAGTCTAGTCAAAGATTGTTTCGAACAATCATTCTTGCTCATAATTAACCACTTGGGTCAAATTCACCTTGCTCTTTCAATATCAAAAATACTATTTTGTTTCATTTTCATTAATTATTTCAACACCTACATGAATAAATTTTCTTTTCACATACATTGTGTAGCACCAACTAGAAATTTTGATTCACTGTTCATCAATCATTAAACCATGTAAGCTACAAAATTAACAAGATACATACATATAATAATCAGAGTAAAACAAGAACACTAATAGATTACTTTGAAGAGAAAAATAAAAAGCTGTACCCTTTATGTTACACTTGGTTTTGCACAAGGGGCAACATGCGTAATCAGTTGAGGGAACCGTGAGCATTGTTCCACACAAGTGACAGAACAGAAAATCGCGACCACGTGAATACATTGGCACTGTTTTAGGGTTACTTTGCCGGAGAAAGGGTTGGGTCGCCGGAGAGGTGGTCCGGCACAGAGAGAAGTCGCGCACAGAGATGAAGTGTTGCCGCCGCAGGAGAGAGATAGAGTGGGATGTTCGCGGCGGCAGTGCTACTGGTCTGGGTGGCTGAGATTCTTCTTCTCTTTTTCAATTGTTGAGTTTTTTGGCGAGAAGGTAAGGGGAAAAGTAATATAACAACTAGGGGTGTAGAAAGTAAATATTTAATTTACACTTCTTTTTCATTTAAATTAAATTATCAACTTAAAAAAAAATATCATCTTAAAACAAATATTGAACATAATGAAATACATAAAAGTCCTTAAAAAAAAATACACAGAAACAAAAATTTCGTTGTTATACTATAAATCTTTTGTGCCTCACCTACTTCTATCCTTAAAAATAAGGTGATTATTTTTTTTTATTAGATCAAATTTGTATTAGATGACTTTAATGACCAAACTTATCTGCCTAACAGCCTAGTAGTAAACGACTAAATAAAGTGTTTTTTGTTTTGTTAAATAAGCGAAATAACAATAGCTATTTGAAAAATTGAAAGAGTCAAGATTTAGCCCCGATCATATTGTCCGGTTTAACAATTGCATCATTAACGTCCATTAGTGATAGCTCTGTTGCCCCAATATCACCTCCATATATTTTATTTTTCTTTTTAAGAGCATTGGCATACAACAACTAACCACATTAACTGTTAGACCAACAACTATTTGAAATTTAATGGTAAATTGTGAAGTTTTCTGCATCTTGCAAGCCCTCACTTATACTGGTGTTTATTAATCTTTCTCTCTTGTGGTTTGTCAATGTTAAAGTGAGATAACTTAACTCTTGCATGTTTTTATAGCTGTTAAATGAAATCTTGGCATCTTAGACTCTTCCCAAAATTTACTACTTGCAGACTATAATTTGAAATTGGAAATTGTGGGTTATTTGCCTAAACAAAGATGAAATTGTGACAAGAAAATAATATCATCCTTAATTTGACTCATAAGTAACTTTAACTTGCCTAAACAAAGATATATTGTAGTTCATCTGCTGTTATTATGTTTATGTTGAATATGAGTATCAGTAAGATTGAAATGTAAAATTAGCAAGTTGATGCCTATATTCTAACTCATGTCCCACGACATCTAATGCAAAAGCGAAGCTGAGCTGCTTGCATATAAAATGAAAGGACCTCTTGTTCTCTTAAGCACGGAGCCGTGTGATGATGACATATCGAACTATTCTTTCACCTTTTACTAAAGAATACCGTGTCAGTGTTACTATTTGCGGCATACGTTGGTTTTTGGAAGAGTCCTCTTAATTGAGGGCTCTGCAATATTAGTTTAATTTTTCTTTTTTTGTGAATTTGTATTTTTTAGAAAAATGCAAACAAGTAAATAAATGTCTTTAGTGAATTAATTGTCTTTGGGATATTGTTTAATTTAATTTAAAATAGTTATGTTAATGATAAAAATTAGGGTTTTTTTAAGAAGTGTCATAAGAGTACTGTTTAAGGGACCCGCGTAACGAAAGTATGTCTTGAAAATATAAGTCAAACATTTGTTAAAGTCAAAATTGTAAAAGTTGCTACTTTTAAATTCCAATGTCCTTAGGGCACATTTTCCTAAAAATTACTGTGTCGATATAACTTTTATATGTGTTTGCATTTACAAACAGTTTTAACTTTATTTTTATACTAATTAAACTGAATTTAAATTAAATGCATAATATTTTATAAATTAATAACAACTAGTTCTTAAGATTTTTTTTTAAAATATTTCAATTTTTTTTATTGGTATCTCTGTTTACTCAAACTCTTTTATAAAAAAGTTGTCTCAAATAATTGTTCAAATATCACTATTTTAACATTTTTCCTGTAATTGTTTTTTTTTTTGAACATTTCTATCATAAGATAAATTTTGTGTGATTTTATAAAATTATCCTTTATTAATTACTCGTGAAAGAGAAATTAAAAAATTAGAAGAAGATACAAATGTTTATGATAGAAAAAAAAACATGTTTCATTTTTTATTTTTTAACGATAAATGTTAATGTTATTTTCTCTCATGATTCAAACTTTGAACCAATAACATCTTAACATATAGTGACATTTATTAAAACAAAGAGAAAGTAGATTAATAAAACATCAATTTCTTAATGTAACATTTAAAAAATCTTCTTTGTCACTCCAACATTTTGTTCTTGCGCATAGTACAATTATGTGAACTAGTTTTGTTCTTTTGACATATATTATTATTTTTTTTAAAATGATATTTACTATTACAAGAAAACACAAATGAAATATCATTTGAAAATAATTATTTTAAAATACTCTTTAAATTATTTATATGATGGTATCTTTTATTTTAATTTTTAAGAAAATGTTGTGATTAACTGATCTATGCCAAACTTCAAACTTTTCAAAGTCTTATGTTCTAATTCTCTCAATATTAATTTATACGAATTATTTCATACACACTTTTTTTTCTAAAGACTGTGATACAAACTTTTGTTGCTCTGATCTTTTTTTATTAAATGCTTTAATTTTAAATTTTTTATTTGATCAAAAATAAAGTTAAAAAAAAAAAAAAACTGATCACACGAAAAAAAAGTTGGTAGTTGTTACTAAAGTAAATACTTTACTAAAAAAAAAAGAGCAAACAATATTGGTTGGTTAATTAAATAATCTGAGTAAAAGAATATAGCGAGATAAAAAAATTTGATTAGCGAAGAATCATAAGAAAAAACATTATAAGAGCGATTTGAGTTGAGAAAGAGAAAGAGAAGGAGAAAGGTGCTTGTTGTTGTGTTTGTCGTCTGAACAATTTAGAATCAGAATCAAATGACGGTGTTTCACTTCTTCAACTGCGCGATCCTCACCTTCGGCCCTCACGCCGTTTACTACTCCGCCACACCCTTGTAATTAATTACTTTTTCATTCTCTTCACAATCCAGATCTATTTTTTATTTTTTTACAATTTACTTACGCTTCAACAATTTCAATTTGAATTTCAATTTGAATATGATTTCAGATCTGAGTATGATACACTTGGTACTTCTATCAAAGCCGCAGTTGTTTATCTCGCTACAGCATTAATAAAGGTTGCTTACTGCTAATTACACTTCTCTACTCTTTTTTACATCTCCATACCTAATTAACTGTCTAACTATTTTTTTTCCTCTGCCAGCTTATTTGTTTGGCCACTTTTCTCAAGGTATCTGAGAGTGATAGCTTTGATCCATATCAGGTGTGTGTATTATGTATATTTCTCTAAATTGTTTTCTCAATGTGTTAGTTTTTCCTAAATTATAAGGTGTAGTAGGGATAGTGAAATTGACCTCGTGCCCGTGCGTACAAATTTCCAATGAAGCTCTGATTCCTTCCATTCTGGAGGGAATGAGGTTCTTGCTTGTGTAGGATCTGAAATAAATGACCATTTCGTGCTTCACTTCTCTGTAATAGAGACATGACTAGAATATGATCATCCTGCATACTACATATCCCCTACGATTGAGCTTGTCAAGTACTACTCCGGATTAAATTATTAGCAAAAAAGTGCCTATAAATTAATTTAACCACATTTAGTGTCAGTGTTAGTACCCGAAATACCTTTAAATTAATTTCTTAATGGTGTGAGGAGATAATTATTATAATTAGGGGTAAGTTAGTAAATGTAATTCATTTTTAACATGAAATCAAGAAAATTAAATGTACAACAGCTATCCTTGATAATTGTGAAAGTAGGCATTTTCACTTATAATTGAGTACCAAGAGAGCGGATGATAATGATAGATACCCTCCAATGTAATTAGGAGATAATTTCTTAAGTGTGATAAATGATAGATACAAGAGAATATTTGTGGGGTATTTTCTTATAACTGTTCATGGTAGCTGGGGATAGAGGAATGAGGAAGGTATATATATCCTGCTAGAGATAATGATTTAAAGCAGGGATAGGGAGAGAGAAAATGTAACCAATCATTGAGTAAGGAATTTGGGCCACAAGATGGGAGGAAGTAAACTCCTTGAAGATTCTGCAGTATCTCTACCCGTGCTATCTTTTGTTTATTTAGAGATATAACATAATCACTCACATGTCTTCATCTAAAAGCTTAAGTTTTGGTATATTTTGTTTATGGCATGATGTTACGACTTGTGTGACAAAGTAGTCTTGACTCTAGTGTTTGATACTTGCCGTTCCTATTATGACAAAGTAGGCGGTCATGTGCATTATCAATGCATAAAGCCCAAAGAGATCGTGTGTCGGTGAGCATATTAGATATAAATTTTTAGTGTTGTTTTGCCTAAAAGCTTGAGCTTTTGCGATAGATGGTTCGTGGCAATTTTCATTTGTTTTGTGTCTGTTTTTGAGAAATTACAATGGTCTTCGTCTGCTTTTAGGAGCCAATTTTCATATATTCTTATAGAATTCCATATTTTATTATGTTTGCTGTCTGGAATAATAACAAATGGCTTTGTTTTTCAGGAATTTTTGAAGGCCTTAATAGGTTTTATTGATGTTGCTGGCCTTTATTTTGCTTTAACCCAGTTGACTCACAGAAATATCTCTCAAAATCATAAGTTTCAAGCAGTTGGACTTGGTATGTATATGATACACTATTTCATCTGAAGCAAAAATTAGTTTTAAATTTATGTGCATCTTGGAAGTTAGAAGTGGTGTTCTCCTTCCTTGATCGGCCTCTGGTCTTTCTTGTGCTATTCTGCTTCTCTAATCTTCACTTGTTGGTGTCACTTCTCTTGTGGCAGGCTGGGCGTTTGCTGATTCTGTACTGCACAGGTTGGCTCCTCTTTGGGTGGGTGCCAGAGGATTAGAATTTACTTGGGAGTACATTTTGCAGGGCCTAGAGGCCAATGCAAATTTGGTACGTTCTTTAGCTAGAAGCCATTTTTTTTTTCTCTCAGATAATATTGTGACTGCAGACAGACAGTCAAACTAGAGTTTTGAATTTTTTATAATCCAACATTAATTGGAATAATGCAGCAGTTTCTCAATGTTATGTGGTATAGTGAAAAGTCTTAACAAATAGCAATTTGTGTGCAGTTTGTATTCTATGTATTATCTATAATATTAAAGTTTCTGCACTTCATTTGTACAGGTTTTGAGCATATCCCTCGCCGGACTGGGATCTTTGATGTGGCTCCGAAAGAATAAACCCAAGACCCTCATTCCTATTATATACTTGTGTGCTGGGATTGTAGCTACCATGCCATCTATCACAAGGTCTTTACTGAATGACTCATTACACTTACTGTTAAGTTGTTGATGTGAAAATGCACTGATGTCATTTTAATTTTAACTGAGATTTTTCTTCTCAAAATCAATATTTTGAATCTAGACCAAGCACAAAAGCTTCAATGAGTGTTGTCAAATAGCAGCTATAGCGCAATTGTTTCGCGGAATCTGAACAAATCGTTTTTGTTATGTGATATGTTATTTAGTACAAAGTGTTTCAAATAGATTATAGTGGCGCCACGCCATAGCATTGTAGCATAGTGGAATTCAAACAAACTACTATTTTCCGCAATCCGCTATTGACAACACTGGCTTCAATTGAAAATACCAACTTTTACCTCTCTTTCCTCCGAGTCTGTTGCTGTCATATATCATTTACCTTCTCATGTCCCTGCATAGATTGTATATTAAAAAGGCCTGTCTTTTTGGATAGAATCACTGGTCTATTAGATATGTTGCTTTCATTACATGGACTTGTTATGTGCCATTTACTGTAGTGTAGTGTTTGCTAAACTGTGTCTTCTGCAGCTATTTGAGACGTGGATTGGGGTGGCATCTTCCCAAAGTGGTCGGTTTTGAGCTCTTCACATCCTTGGTGATGGCTTTTATAAG
>Ga0099826_10002997_pt1 | contig 11243 bp, 4 predicted proteins | sample Mtrugardesep15_FD_76830 | JGI IMG/M metagenome (GOLD analysis project Ga0099826, IMG submission 76830) | Root nodule microbial communities of legume samples collected from California, USA - M. trunc garden sep15 | ecosystem: Host-associated > Plants > Roots > Nodule | place: USA: California...
AATACTAGTATTAGGATTCTCAACAGTATAGATTGGTGATTCTACTATGCCATTATCATTTGAATTGTGCACTTGAAAAGTTGGTGTTGAACTATTCTTAAAGGAATGGTGATCTTCAAAAGTTGGTGTTGAGTCATGCTTAAAGGAATGTTGAGCCTGAAAAGTCGGTGTTGAATCATTTCTAAAAGAATGTTGAGCTTGAAAAGTTGGTGCCACAGTTGAATTGTAAAAACTACTATGCGAATCAAAAGGGACAGTACTAGCATTAAGATTCTCAACATTATAGGTTGGTGATTCCGTTATTGCATTATCATTTGAAGTTTGCACTTGAAAATTTGGTGTTGAACGATTCTTAAAATAATGTTGAGCCTGAAAAGTTGGTGTTGAGTCATGCTTAAAAGAATTTTGAGCCTGAAAAGTTGGTGTTGAACCATTCCTAAAAGAATGTTGAGCCTGAAAAGTTGGCGTCGAACCATTCTTAAAAGAATGTTGAGCTTGAAAAGTTGGTGTTGAACCATTCTTAAAAGAACCTTGAGCCTGAAAAGTTGGAACCACCGATGAATGGTAAAAACTATTATGTGAATCCAAGGGAACAATACTAGTATTAGGATTCTCAACGGTATAGATTGGTGATTCTACTATTGCATTATCATTTGAATTGTGCACTTGAAAAGTTGGTGTTGAGCCATTCTTAAAAGAATGTTGAGCCTGAAAGGCTGGTGCATGATTAAAAGAACGTTGAGCCTGAAAAGTCGGTGCGACGGTTGTGTCATTTGGATTTATGTCACCAAAAATTAGATCCAAATTTGATAAGGAATTAGAATTTTGATCAGAGAAAGTTGATGCAAGAGGATCATGAGCATTAAAGGTAGGTGATGGTGTTGCCTTAAAAGTTGGTGATACACCAAAAGCATCATCAAAATTATCATTGGCATTGGTATGAGGAGCTAAAGTTCCAATGTCTTCTAGGAATGGATTGTATTTTTGTTGAGGTACTAATGCTTGATCAAATACATTGACAAAAGATTCAAATCCATTCTCCAATTTAGGTGATGGTGTTTCATTTGTTACTGTCTTTGCTAACACTATTTCCCAACAATCTTTGGACCTTTCATTTGTTTGATGATTTTGTTGCAAATGCATATCATCAACACTTACTATATCAAAACTTGACCTAGAATTTTTATCGATCGCCGATGATCTTACAGAACAAGAACCATTAGCGCTACCAAACCCATCTTCATATTGTAATGAATGTTTCTCATGTTCATCAGATTCGTCGGAATACCTATCATGTTCAACCGAACCGCGGGAACCCTCGGCAACATCAGTAGCACTCATTAAATCTTCCAATGATGTACATTGAGATCCAAACTCAGAACCATTCTCAAAAAACCTATCAACTGTTCCACATCTTTCAGTGCCTAATTCGTCTTGAGATGAAGTTAAACCTGCATTAGATTTTTTTTGTGCAGAAAGAATAAAATGTTTTGAAGCAGTATTATGGAATGAAGCTTGATCCTTCAAGAAAGCTTGTAATGTCTCCATAAGCTCTTCGGAAACTTTTTGCACACTCGGATACTCATAAGACCTTCCAATTCCAATATTTAAACAAAAAGAATAAAATCCAGATAACTCATCAAATTGTTTATATGATTTAACACATGCATTAAATGCAGTAACACAAGCTGAAAGTGGTAAATTGAAGAAATTATCCAAAACAACCCCAAGCCCATCAGAGATATCTTTGTAAAGATCAAAACTTTCTTGCACAACAGCATAAAGAGAAATCTGAACCAAACGATTATTCTTAGCCGCTCCAGTCGGTCTCGTACCAATAGCTCTATCCAACAACCTTTGCCAATAAGTGATTCTATTAAGGACCAATGTAGGTTTCATGTCTCTAATACCAGGCTCATTCCTTTGATTGTTCTCATGAAACCGGTTATTATACCTGAATCGTCGTTGAAGTTTTCCTGTTAGGAAACAATCTAATCGTTCATCAAGGTACAATGCAAATGTTCTTATAAATGCAGTATAATCCCAAGGACTAGAATTGGAATCATCTTTGAAACTTGAAAGGTTGAGAATTTTTGCACCCCTTTTCATTGAATGGAAAACTTCTCTAGGAAAATATGGATCACCATCTTGAAATATTCTAAGGACAATCATAAGAGATTTGAGTGCAACAACCCAATTCCTTGTTTTACCAATTCTTTTTCCAATGCATTGTGCACATGCAGCAGCATAGGCTTTGTTTGAGGATACTATGTTGACAATTTCATTCACATAACGTTCTTCAATTGGATTTTTATCATGTGTTGTTGCTTTAAGAATTGTTACCTCAAGATTTGCAGCATGTGTTACCTTTGCTAGGCTAATGCTTGTTTGGTCTTTTACTGCACCAATTGCCTTCCTTAGTTTGCTTGGCATTGTGACAAAATCAAATCAAATCAAATTAAACAACTAGATTTTTTTTTTGTTTATTAGGAGTTTAGGATTTTAGAACATCACAATGCACATGTATGCATGAATTTTGTTGTGGAATTAATTTGTTCTAAGGAAGGTTGGTGAAAAGTAAAAGTTGTTGAAAATTGACAGGATTTGTGAGAAGACATTTTTTTTTTGGAGAGGCATAGAACAAAGAGAATGGAAGTTCAATTTGGTCTATTTTTAGACTGTGGATTTGGATGGTGGAGAGTAAAAGGTGGGAGAGGGTAAAACATGTGCACATGACCAGAGTGTTTTTTTTCTCTTGGTTGATTATGCTTTTGTGTTAGTAAATTTAAATTTAATGGTTTCATTGCAATAAGACAAGGCCAGACAGGAAATTGCTTACTCTCTCCATTACAGATTAATCAGTATATCTCAATTAAGGTAATATTTTTTATAACATTTATTATATCTAGTTTGAGACCCGTGTCTGCACGGGAAATGTTTTACTGATAAAACTACTATTTTGTATATTTCAAATGATATCAATTTTAACTTCTTTTCATATGGTTCTTAATTTAAAATACAAATTTTTGTGGTTATTCTTAATTTGAAAACTGACCAAGTGACCATATATCTAAATATCTTTTCTATAAAGCATGTCTAGATAACTTATTTTGGTAAAGATGGTAATGGACAAATATGTTTTCTTTTATTTTTTTAAAGGTGGACAAATATGTTAGGTAAGTGGAATAAAAAGAAACATAGGTATTTTTATTTTCTTGGATATCATAAAATTTGATACATCCAAATTCGTGACAGATAAGCAACATGTCCCAATCAACTACATATTTTTCTTTAAAAAATTTATCAATTAAACAAAACGAAATGCAATGAGATTTGGTGAAAAATATATTTGTGCATCTTAATAAATTAATTTGTTTGTGTATAGTAGACAAAACTATTTTAAAAGAGGCCTAATTCTTTCCAAGAACACTATTTGAAGAGAATGAGACAAACAATCTTTGACGAGACCCGTATCTAAAAATGTACGACACCAAACTCTTATGAGTGTGTATATAAAACTCACAATTAATTAGTTTTTGAAAGAAAAAAAAAATCAATTTAATTTGAAGGGAACTTATAAAAAAAAATTAGGAGAGTATAATGAAATTCTTATATTTGTTCTGGTTGAACAAATATTCATTTGACAAAAGGGGAAAAACGTATTTTTTTTTTTTTGGTGGTAGGGAAAAACGTATTTATTAAAACGTTGTCAAATCATTTTTTTAATTAAGTGTGAAATTCATTTATTAAAAAAGAAAAACAAAAGTCTAGTGGACATAAACCTAACTAATTTTCTATTAAGAAAAAGAATGAACCTAACTAATTTTCAATAAATTAAGTTTCATTTTTAACTAAGTGTCAAATCATGTATGAAAACAATATAATTTTACTCTATTTTTCAATAAATTAAAATTGAGTCATGATGAGGAATATGGCTTTATGTAAACAGTGTTGCTATACGGTACAGATATTTCCGTGCGAAATTTCACGGACCTGTGTGAAATTCAATTATCTACACGTAGCAGTTGCTCAATTTCTCTTATTCAATTTTCGATGTCTCTTTTAACAAACTATCAGAAGCGTTCTCTCCTTTTCTTCTCTCTGTTGTCACTCATCACCATCCACCATATTTTCTCTAAAAGGAGCAATTTCTCTATTGATCATTTTCGTCATCCGTTGCTCGGTCATTGCCAACCACCGCACCGGAACTATAGCTCCATATTCATGTTCTCTTTTCTTTAGGGTAAGTCATCTTATTCAACAAATTTATATGTTACTCCCTTCAGTCACTATTATAAGCAAAAGTTGACTTTTTAAGTTCATTTACTAAATAATTTGTTAGGAACCATGAACTGCATTAATTTTTATGTTTAACTATAAAAGTAATAAATAAAATTGATTCGTGCAACAATATAATTTTGTAATTTTTTTATCGTTTTTCTTTATAATTTTTTATTATCATTTGATTTGTAATATTTGTATCTCCAATAATCTAATTTGCGTTTATTGATCGACCCATGATCTTAAATTATTTATTGATTTCTATTATAGTCGAGAATATTTGTGCCTGGTATGGGTCAAACAATTTAGTTTGTATTTAAAATTTAAAATAAAAAACATTTTTGAATCGAGAAAAAGCCCACCAAAAGAGCTGAAAGGTTTATATATGGTATAGATACACAATCAAATACTTCTTTTTTTTTTGCACAAATCACAATCAAATACTTCTATTCTCATTATTCTTTCATTCTTCTATTTTCTCTCTAATCCAACAAACTCAAAGCCCTAAACCCTAACTTGTTCATCAAGAAATTTGCTGCACTAACACTGTTCTTCCCAATGGATCCAAGAGAAATAAAAAAAAGTGACCGATGGTTTGATGATGATTTTGGGGTGGAACCTCAGAAGTCTGCTGGCCATGCAATTCTGGACCGTGCGCTTGCTAGGGAAGAAAGAAGATATTTTTCTCGGGAAAATCATAGGTATGTTGAAACTTTTTCCTGAGAAATTTGCTTGTTCTTTTATTGGTTACTTTCTTTCTTGCTTTCTCATTCTGTCGTTGTTAGATTCTTTTCCTTTTCAGAGTTTTCCTTTTTTCAATTTGTTTCAGAATTTGATTTTTTTAATTCGTTTGTTCTGTAATTAGTTACTTTGTATCAATTTGATGTGTTCAATTTCAATTTTAATGTTCAAGATTGTTGTTAACTTTTTCTGGGGAAGACTTTTGTTATAATGTGTTATGATAGAAAGAGACTAATGTGTTATGATTGTTATGTGTGATGAGGATTGATTATTAATAATTTTCTTCTGATATGTCCAGCAGTGGAGCAGTAGATGAATTGGCTCTTATTGTTTTGAAAATGAAAGAATCTATTACTGTGAAGGACAGATTGTATAAAATGCAGAAGTTCACCAACTCTTTTCTGGGCTCAGATGCTATAGACTTCTTATCAGCAAACCAATATTTGGAAAGACAGGAGGTAAATAACTGTTTTCACTCTATACACTTTTAGCTTCACAAGGACACTGTTTTCTTTGTAATCATTTTCTGGTGGTATAGGCAGTAGAATTTGCTCGAAAACTCGCCACAAAACACTTCTTTGGACATGTTCTTGAGTGAGTCCAAATGCTCTACTTGGTGTTTTTAATCTTTTTTGTTTTCAATGTTGTAATTTGTTTTTTTGTTAAAGAGTTAATAAACCTTCCTGATTTTCTACTCTTTTTTTGTTTTACTTCAGCGAAAATTTATTTGAGGATGGCAACGATGTTTATCGCTTTCTTGATGATGACCCGGTTGTTGTATCACAATGTCACAACATTCCCAAGGGCATAATTACTTGCAATCCAGAGCCTATTGCAGAAATTGCATCAAGGCTGAGACTTTTGGCCTCTGCAATGATTAAAGCCTACACCTTTAATGATGGACATTCTGTTGACTATACTAGCTTGCATGGAAGTGAGGAGTTTGCAAGGTGCCTTTAGCATTTTATGTCTTTTGATTTGCTTTAGAAGTTTAGAACCTTGATGTGCCATGCAATCTTGGTTGATTCATTAAGTCATTTCAGAATTTCACCCTTTGTTTGTTCTATTATTATTTTAGGTATTTGAGAATCGTTGAAAAGCTCCAAAGAATAGAAGTGTCGGATATGTCTAGAGAAGAGATGATTTCATTCTTCATTAATCTCTACAACATGATGGCTATCCATGCAGTTCTTATAGTGGGTCATCTAGATGGAGAATTAGTAAGGAGGCAGTTTTTCACAGAGTTCAAGTATGTTATAGGTGGCTGCACCTATTCCCTTTCAGATATTCAAAATGGAATACTGAGGGAAAATCAGCCACCTCCATATAACTTTGTGAAGTTATTTGGTGCAGAAAATAAACCCTCAAAAGTAAGTATTGGTTTTAGTTACTATATGCAATTTCAATATCTTATTTTTCTGTTATTTCAAACTCAAACTAGATGCAACTTAGTTCAAGCAATTTTGAAATGAAATCAATAGTCATATATAGTAGAAAATAACATAGTTTTTATTCCATTTTCTGAGGGAATAACTTCAGTGATATTATAGTCTGATGGGAAACCTTTGGTTGGTTCCCTTTTACTTTTAATTCGTTACCTCAAATGTAGATTGAGATATGTATTCTACTGTTCAAGCATGTAAATGCCAAAAACAAGTGGTTAAAGGCCTAATGACCGGATATTTGGGTTTTTGCAATTTTGCCTCAAGTGATGCCAAAGCTTATGGTGAACATTTTAATAGAAATTAAATTAATAACTGGATCTTGGTGAGGAAAGATGTTAGATGTTTGTATTGAGTGTTGCAGATAATCTAAGGAAAATCGTGGAACTTAGTAGATATCTTGTGTTAAGAACTTCCAATGAATTGTTCCCAATTCGAACTTGTGAAGCTCCAGAAAGGTTGGAATACGAGTTTTGAGGATCATAGCTCTGATGTTCCTTGTAATTGAACTCGAGAACTTTTTTTGCTGATCAATTCATATACAATTTCTATTCCATTAATTTTTTCTCTATTGTATGAGTTATATATATGTTTTTATATACAAGGTTCAAATATCTTGTAATAATTAAATATCCATCACAGACTAAAGTACTTGATTTATTTATTTGGCAGGTGGCACTCGATTACCCTCAGCCTTTGATTCACTTTGCTCTGGTATGTGGCACTCGATCTGGGCCTGCACTTTGGTGCTATTCTCCCGGAAAAATTGAAGAAGAATTACAGGATGCAGCTCGCAACTTCCTGAGAAGGGGAGGCCTTTTAGTTGATTTGCCTGCAAAGGCTGCATTTGTGAGTAAGATTCTTAAATGGTAAGTTCTTATAATGGATGATTCTGAATATATTTACTTGTTTTTTATAAATTTTATTTAAAGTATTTAAAGTACCTATTGAATACTCAGGTACAGTATTGATTTTGGAAAGACTGAGGCTGAAATGATAAAGCACCTGTCGATCTACTTGGATCCAGATGACTCTGAAGTATTATTGAGTATGATTGCCTACTGCGAATCTGAGTTTAAGGTTACGTATCAGTCTTATGACTGGAGTTTGAACTGCTAGATAGCAGATTGCTTTTGATCTTGAAGTTGTAAGTACTAAGTAGTAGGAGTCAAAAACAATGTTAAGTTCTTAGCTGTGAACAAGTTGCACAGGTTATGCCCTGACAACCTGACCAGAATTCACTGTGTAGTGCATACTACAATGTCCATGTAATATTGTGTAGCAGAAATCAACAAATGAATTTCAATGGTGTGTTGCCTTTTGAACTTTCTTATACATGTCAAATTGACTTTCCCTTTTGTGGTCAATCACTGATTTGCTTATGAGTTGCTTACATGTTATTTTATAGTGTTGAAGTTTGTGCATCCAGGCCTTTTGAAAATATATTCATGAGTTTTAAATTTAGCTATTGCAAAGACTCGTAGTAGTCATAAAAGAAAGTCATGCATAGCATTTTACATGGATTTTTTTTTTGCTACTCCTCAATTACCTCCTGTTTCCGATCTACTGCATTTTGGCTTATTCTGGTGAAATTGCAGAAAAACAACTGTTTGTCTTGGAGCCAAATGTGGCTAGCCATTATGTTTCATAGTCGAACATTTACTCTTAATGAATACCTTGAAATTCGATCATTAAGAATGAAAAAGGAGGGGTACCAGACACTTCTTGTGTACTTCACAATGTCGACGAGGAAGAGAAAGAAACCATGCTTTGTGGGTATAGTGAGAGATTGCCAATAGCTTTTGGCCTTTTAAATACTTCTCCTGGAACTAAACTACTATTAGAGTTGCTAAAAACCTTAGGGTTTGCAATGACTGCCATGTTGCCACTAAATTCATATCAAAGATTGTGGGCAGGGAAATCATTCTTAGAGATGTTAGAAGGTTGCATCATTTTAGAACTGGTATTTGCTCTTGTGGGGACTATTGGTAAAAAGTCAATAGTAAAAAAAGTTCATTTTTTCTAAATAATTCATCTAACCCCTTCCTCCCTCTATTTCTCTTTCCTTCTACCCCTTTTCCCTTCTCCTTCATGGATGAGAAGTGTACCATTGCAACTTTATTGTTGCACGATTTGGATAACCAAGAATGTGTATATATAGATTCTCATATTGTTTCTGTTGAAATCCTTGCAATGTTGTCGTTTTCTTAGTTATTTACGACACTACACCCATGATCCAAAGTAGGACCTCAGTAGTGGTTGGAGTAGGTTGCTGATGGCGGAGGAATGGTGAAACTTTATTCCGGTGAAATGGTGGATGGTACTTGCAAGCATTTCAAACTTAAATGGGTGTACTGAATTGAGATTTTAACGAATGAATTTCAATGCTGTAATGCCTTTTGAACTTTCTTATATACATGTCAAATTGACTTTCCCTTTTATGTTTACTCACTGCTTTGCTTATGAGTTGCTTACATATTATTTTGAGTGTTCAAGTTTGTGCATCCAGGCCTTCTGAAAATATATTAATGAGTTTTAAATTTAGCCATTGCAAAGACTCGTTAGTAGTCATAAGAAAAGGTCATGCATAGCATTTTACATGGATTTTTTTGCAACTCTTCAATTACCTAATAAAAATATAGAAAGTACCAAGGATATTCCAATCCATAGACATAAAACTGGATATAGTTGTTAACCCCTGACCACCGATGGCACAAACAAAAACTAATTTCTACCCAAGCACTAGATGAGTCACACACCACTCAAAGTACAAACAATACCTAACCTTAGACTTAGCCAATTACCATTTTCACAAAGACACTTAAATATGATCTAACAACAATACAACTATTATTAAAAATTACCTTTTTTAAATTTGAGGCTTCCAAATAGCCAAAACCACTTAGTAAAAAATTAGGACAAGGTCCTTCCTAAATCTCCTAGGAGCACAAGAGACAAACAAAAGAAATAAAACTACCAAGTTTCCAGGCATAACAAGAGAAACCTCCCACTAAACACCCATGCAAAACCCGCATAGATAAGTCACACAAACCAAAAAGATGAGACTCAGATTCTTAAAGACAAGAACATAACATACAAAGAATTTCCTCTGGTTCTTCCTCACAGGAATTCCCTTTGAATTTGTACCACTAGCATCTACACTTTAACTCCCATCTTTAGATATAAGAGGTAGAAGATTGAAATACTACCCAAAAGTGGTCCCCTACCTAAAGATTACTATGATTTGCTTTGAGATTTGCTTTGAGATTTATTGATAATTTGGCATTGTAGGAAACCAAGTTCTATAGTAGAAGGGCCATGAGAAATAAGGATTCATAAACTTCTTATGCTAATGATTTCTAATTCATATCATATTTCAAGAAAAAATGTCAGTGCCTACCACGAGGAAAGTAAGCATTGCAAAGAAATTTTCATCAATCAATGGTTGCAGGTATAAAACAAGAAACTAACAATATGCTCCAATATTCTACAATCCATCTAATAATTAACAAAATCACAATTTAGAATTGAAACAAAAATCTTACACTTGAATAACATTTCAAGAATACTAACAAACAAGACATTGACGCAAGAAGAGCTTCCTATCATAGTCACATGGACAAAAATGAGGTGGAGCCGTTATTTTTCTCAGTGATGGCCTCCAAAATATCATCCAGGCAACAACATTAGTAGACACTCTACGACAATATTGCAAATTAATCTCTCTCAAGCGTGTGCAGTTTTCTACCACTGGCCTCACTCCTTTCTCGGTGACATCATAACAGCGTTGCAGGTCTAGTTGCTGAAGCTGAGGGCACATCTTTGAGATCGCATATAGTACTCCATCATCGATTCCTGAGTGGGACAAGTTCAACACCTCTAGTTTGGGAGCTTCAAAGTTGAAGTTAGGTAGCTTAGCATGTGGGCAGAAGGCTAAGTTTAAATGCCTAATATTACGACATCTCTTTAACACTTTAGCAATGCCTTTAGATATGCCAGAGCAAAAGCTCAAATCAAGAAACTGCATGTTAGGAAACATGAAAGCAAACATTTTGATGTTTCCATTCTTCAACCATGAATTGTTAGCCAAATGGAGAGACTTCACTTGACGGTATACGCCTAAATCTAGCAATGGACCAGTTCCAATTTGTGTCGACTCCATTCTGATCTCAGTCAGCAAAGGACAGCTTTTAAGGAGACCAAAGAATGATAAATTGGTGAGACTATCACAGCCACTCACATTTATAGACACCAAATCTCCAAGAAATACAGTCAAGGCTTTGAAACAATAATCATTCAAAAACTTTGCATTTTGAAGATCTAGATGGTGCACAAATCTACACTTTGACAAGAAATAAGAAATCCCGAAATATGTATATTCGCAGCAATCTTGAAGGACAAGGTTCCTCAAAGGAAGAGCTTCATTTGCCACAGAGATAAGCATATCATCAGTAACACATGAAAATGACAAATCAAGATGGGTTAAGCGCTTCAAACTCGCCAATGAATCAATGAAGTATGAAGTAACGTTTTTCTTTTCTCTTGCTTCCATAAAATTGCAAACAGATAAAGAATTCAAACTCGGTCTCTGGCAGATTGCAGAAGCAATACCAGCATGAGTTAGGAAAGAGCAATCTAACAAAACTACCTCTTCTAGAAGCTCACAGTTCCTGCAGAGTTGAAAAAACAAGGAATCATTAATGTAAAGGTTACCAGAGAGATTAACCTTGCGGAGTTTACTAAGCTTTTGAGTAAGAACCTTCATAGCATTGTTGCAAC
>Ga0099826_10002998_pt1 | contig 11243 bp, 7 predicted proteins | sample Mtrugardesep15_FD_76830 | JGI IMG/M metagenome (GOLD analysis project Ga0099826, IMG submission 76830) | Root nodule microbial communities of legume samples collected from California, USA - M. trunc garden sep15 | ecosystem: Host-associated > Plants > Roots > Nodule | place: USA: California...
ATTTTAACCAATTATTCTCTTTCATCGAAATAATTTACTTAATTATTTATCTATTAATTAGATACTATCTCCGTCCCTATATACAACCTTTTGTTAAAATTACGGGAATTAAGAAAGTAGATATTTGTATTAAAGTTGTTTGTAATGATATTGTTTTTACAATTTTATCTTTAAGAGAGAGAGTTGGTTTATGTTTTTCATATGCTATTTATTGCTCATTGAAGAAAAAAAATGTATAATAAACATGAGCATGTGTATGTAAAGAAATAATTAATGTAGTTGGAAATAGCAAAATGGTCTTATAAAAAGGGACAAAAAAATTCTCAAAAGGTCTCATAACTAGGAACGGAAGTAGTAATTTGTTTTTAAAGAATCTATCAATTAAATACATTGAAATCGTCAAAATTAGTAAAAATCTAAGTCATTCAACTATTTTCCGAAAAAATGAATGCATTAAAATCGTCAAAATAAGTAAAATTCTATGTCATTCAACTATTTTCCAAAAAAATTAAAAGATGGAGAGCATCGAGTTCCTCCTTCTCAAGAATAAATTATTTTCATTGTGGACTTTGTTTTATTAGGGTTAAATATGTTGTCTTTAGTCCATGTAAATATACTAAATTTTTGTTTTAGTTAAGTTCAGCTAAAAAAATTCTTTGACTTATTTTTCTCAAAAGTTTTCCATCACCATTTTTTATCACTAAATTTAAGTCAACTCTATGTAGCATTTATATTTTTGGATAGAAATTTCCAAAAATGTTTAGAATGTTATAAGAATTTCTTTAAAAAAAAATTAGAATTTTTAATCAAACGTGAATTAAATATGAATTTTTTATATTTTTATCGTTTAAAAATTCATATTTAACTCATATTTTGTTACAAAATTCTAATTTTTGCTAGGAGATATTCTTATAATATTCTAAAGATGATTGAAACTTTTCATTCAAAAATATTAAAGCTACACATGAATTGACTTAATAGTAGGGACCAAAAGAGATGATGAAAAAAAATTTAAGGACTAAAAGTCGAAGATTTTTTCTAAGGGGACTGAAACAAAAATTGGTTTATTTATAGGGACTACATATATATTTAACCCTTTTTATTATTACATGAGAAAAGGAAAGAAGAAAAAATTATCCCTATGAGAAATATAAAGCGTTGCATGAAGAGTTAAAGAAAGTCATGCAGGAGGATCATGAACTTGAACAAGTGGCTCGGTACAATTGGCATCCAACTTTGCAAAAAAATCCACACAACCATTACGTTCCGGAAGAATGTGATGAAGATAAATCCTCCAATTCATGCCCAGATAGACCCTTCGTACACTTTTCAAATTAAAACGAAACATCTATATGATACAATCAGAAGAAACCCTATAAAAAAAATTAATTGATTTTTCGGAAATTGAAAAACTAATTTTGAAAAATTGAATGATGAAAAGAGGTAGGAGGCAAGGAAAACCTTTTATTGTAAAGGCGGAAGAGATCCAGGTGCTGCCTTACGCGAGAGAAGAAGGATCGAAACGACAACGTTTTAAGGTTGATGATAAATGGCGACATAAAAGAAGAAGAATTGCATTCTTCTTTAAGATACATAATTTTCTATGAAGATCGAAAAAATAGGGTTCCACTTAGGTGAGGATGATTTTTTTTTAGGGGAGGTGAAGATGATTTTATATTTATCTCTTTTTTAACCAATTATTCTCTCTCGTCAAAATAACTTATTTTAATTATCTATATATTTATAAAATACACTACAAATCGTCACGGTCACTAAAATTTAAAGTCAGCCAAATATTTTTCGAAAAAATAAAGGGATGAAGAGAATTGAGTTCCTTTTCAAGAATAAATTATTTTAATTGTTGTGGACTTTGTTTTTTATTACAAGAGAAAAGGTAGGAAAAAACTACTCCCTATGAGACACCTAAAGCATCGCTAGAAGAGTGAAAGAAAGTCCTAGAGGAGGATATTGAACTTGAACAAGTGGTTCAGTATTATTCATGTGGTTCAACTTTGCAAAGAAATCCGCACAAGTATTATCTTCTCGAAGGATATGATGAAGAGAAATCCTTCAACCCATACCTAGATAGACCCTTTATTCGCTCTAACAAACTAGAAAAATGGTGAAAGCGATGAGTTTCACTTTTCACTAATGAACCACGTGTAAAGAGTCGGAGTAACATACGAGACATCTGAATCTCGCTTCCCAACATAGCTTGATACCAACACACAAAGTCTGAATCTCAGCTTGAAGGATATTAGACTAACCAACACTCCCATGGAACCAAAATATGAAGCTCCCTAAGCCTGGATATGTTAGTGCACTCCCATTTACATTAAAGATCATTGTGTAATGCTTACCTCGTTTGCCAAGAGACCTCTTGATAAGGTTTAAGTTCATTTTGCTCCCGAATATTACCAAAAGTAGTTTTAGCCACTTGATGTTGAGATAAAATAGTTGCAGAAATAGACCTTGTGACTGGAACAATAGCTTAAAAAACAAACTTATTTATCGAGCACCAAATATTCCACATAATTAATGGACCAAGAGGACCAAACCTTGACCAAAGGTTATGAATTAGAAATGGAACATTGGTAGTTCCCTATTTCTCGTAAGCATTGATCACTTTATCCACACCGCAAGCCTTCCAAACCTCTAAAGCTTTTAATTATAACATTAGGAACAAGAAAAATGAATATTTTTTCCATTCTTTTATCAAAAAATATAAATATTTAAGATATTTTATTAAAAAAATGAATATTCAAGATTACTTAAAAAATTAAAACTGATAAATGTTTTTTTTTTTGCGCAACATTCTTTCACAAAATATTCTTGAAAAGTTTTCATAAAAGTTTCATTGACCTTTTCTTATCTGCTATTTTCTATTGAATTCTTGAGAATTTCTTTCAAGATTCTAATTGCATTCAATTTCTTTACCCAATTTTTCTTCACCGTTGTTTTCATACCTTTCCTCATCACTCCTATCTTGTATACCCTCTTAATCTCCCTCCATTACCTTCTATAAAGATTGTCAAAGGGTCATGTAACAAATTTAACCACCATGGAAACAAGAACTCTAAATAACAAGGTTAGTTTCTTAGAATTGAGCTGAAACTTTTTAATGAAGATTTCCCAATTATTCTTTCCTTATTGTCTCGATAAAAGCCTTCAAACATGAAGTTATCATCGGTGCCTTTGATTTGTGGGGGTCCTTTATTCTTTCTTCATGGTTTAATCGATGTTTAGCTTACATCCATAAAGAAAATGGATAGTTCAACAATCAAAATTCTTTCTTCTTTAGTCTAATTGGCATTCTAACTTATATACATAAAATGAGTTTTTTTCACTCTATTAGTTAACATAAGCTATTCCATTATTACATCATCAAAACAATTATTCAACAAATTACACTGCTGTCAATGAATTCTTTTTAATGTTTTGAAGTAGTGGCCCCTTCCAAATTCAAAAACAGAACAAGTGTGAGAATGAAATGGATTTGCAGCTAAGTACAGCTGCACTTATAGATTCAAATAATGTAATGTATACAATAAGTAACACTATCTAATGTAATCTGAAATGCATTGTAGTGTCTTCTTTTTCCTTCTAGTATATTACTAAACAATAGACCAATAAAACAGAACAAAAAATAAATAAATTATGCTCCAAAAGCTAGCTATACGAGTAAAGAATAACATATGATTAATTAGATGACACTTTTTATAGTGCACGTGATTTTATGATATCAAAGCTCATTTCACTAGGATCAGTTGCTTGCAACTCAACTTGAATGCCATCAAGTTCCCTCTTGAATCTGTCCTTGGTGCTAGCATACACCATCTTATGTCTCACCTTTGATATATCCGGAGACCTAATTAATAGTATGTGAAACAACAAGGTAACGATTTTAAGTATATGAAATAGCAAAATAAACGGCTATTTTCCTATCTAACAAAACTTTAATATTTCTCAAAAGAAATGTAAAAAAGTTTATTAAGATTTTTTTTTCCCAAGTGTGTAAAGATCTAATAATGTTAATAATCTAAAAATCGTGTCTTTGTATGCTCGAAAGATCACTGATTGACTCTAATTTCCAGCAAATTGATGCATTAATGCAGTCACCACCGCATCAGTTGTCGTTGAGTCGAGATCGGGTGGTTTAGATTTTAATACAGATTTTGATTTTAAGAAAATGGAAATGTCAAAATTGAAATATGAATTGTCCGATCTCGATCCAACACCACTAAGTACTAACACGTTGGCTGCGTGATCACATCCAAATCCAAGAATAGTGGTGTGTAATGTATCAATGCACCACATGCATCCAAAGTGGTACAACATACCCATGTGAAAGAAGGAAAGAAAAAAACATGCAAGAACTAAGGAAGATAACATTACCATGCAATGAAGAAAATCTTGCTTTTCATGCAGTTTTCAGCAGTGGTGAAATCAAAATCAAAGACTGCATAACGACACTCATCAACAGGTAGACATGCACTAAAGTCCTCATAGGTTTCTTCTTTACCTCCAAGTTTCTCTACTACCACTTCCTGATTCTCAATCTTAAACACAATAAAACGATAGTTTCTCTTTGCCTTTAACTCAAGAAACTTCAATTTACATTCATCATTAACAGCCATTCCAGATGCTGCGTTAGCCTAAACACATTTTTGAAATAAATAAATAAAAGAAAGATAAGATTAAGCATGAGTCATAAATAATGCAGTGGACATGAAACTACTAGCTAGAAACATTCATATATTATTAAAGCCAAAAAAGTGTAATGTACAAAATTCTTTAGGTATACCTTCAAAAAAGATTAAATATAAATATTATACCCCTAAACAAGAAACTACAGTTGGGCACCAATTAATCCAATGAATCAATATGCTCGCTAATATTCTATTTATATGAAATATCAAAATAAGAAAATATCAAATTAGATGCATCCAATTGTATTATAAACAAACAAAAACACCATTTCTTCCCCTACATAAAGCATTTGATCAAATATCTGTTCTAACATACAAAAGAACGATTCTCTACAAAAGGGAATTCAAATTTCATGTAATTTGCAATTGCTCTATTTCATGGTCTTAGAACACAATTTAATTTTTGATTTGGTGAAATTCATGGGAATTCCGACAAATAAGAACAAAACTTGCATGGTTTGTGTTGAATAATTTCTTTTTAGCATTGTTGAGGATAATAAAGACATGGAGAACATACCATGTTGTCGCGGTTGATGGAGAAAGCCAACGGAAAAATGAGAAAGAAAACAATTGAGAAAGAAACAGAGAAATGAAAGAGACAATTGAAGAGATCCTTCTTTTTGGGAGAGGCAATGAGAGCTTAGAGACAAAAACGGAGAGCAAGAGAATTTAGGGGAAAGAAACAAAGGTTGAAATCACTTAAAACTTCAATAAGTGATATTGTCTACGAAGAATTGCATGTGCATGAACTAATTAGAAAAGCACTAATTTGCTTGCTTGTAGGAATCTATTTTTATTTGTATTTCATCATGTATGTTTTTTCAAGTAACAAACCATATTTGGCCATTGTTTGTAATGTACCACAAATTCTTCAAATTATGGGTGCATTTGTTTTAGATTTTTTATATAAAAAATTAATAATAAATCACTCTTTGTTATTTTTAAGTGTTTATTTAGAATTTAGAAGAAAAAAAATTACTCTAAAATGAAAAGCTATTAGGATTAACTACTTCCAAAATCTATTTCTTTCAAAAGCATAAAGGTAACACATGAATTAGTTAAAAATCAATTTTGTAAAAAAAGTTATTTTTATGGATAGTAACCAAACATAATACCTTCATATTTTTTCTTTAAATCTCTAGAAAAAAATCTCTAAATTTTTTATCACAAATATTATTTTTTTTAATTTGAAACAAACACACCTATGAAAGTCTATCTTAAAAATAATAAAATAATGATACAAATAATTATCAATGTTTGAACAATTGTGGTCAAAGGCAAACTCAGAACCTCCAACTTTTTTTCCCCTAGCTCAAATCACTTGAGCTACTCAACCCACTTTAAAGGCAAACTAGTTGTCTTTGCAAAACTGAAGAAAAGTGTAAGCTTCTACATGTTTCGTACAAAAAGTATCCGTAACCATTGTCATTTCTCAAAAAAAATTGACAAAATTAATGGTATGTTATTTCAATCTTTTCAGAAAAAGATACAAAAAATAACACGAAACCATTTTATAAAGGGAAAAGGTATTCAATAAAAATAAAGTGATTAAGTTATTTAAATCAGAAAATTTCATCCCTTCTCCCACAGTTATAACTTCAGCACTGGACCATGTTTTCAGCCTCCACCGGCAACCCCTACAAATAATGGAACAAGCAGTTGTGAGACATGACAGTTATGATTACCCGTTCTTCACATCAACATAATCCTTCGATCAAGAAAGATATGATAAGATCAATATAAACTAATGGCAAAAGGCACCTTCATATGAGAATGTTGAAGACATCACTCAGAAGTTAGAATTGAAGACGCTAGACACATTTGTGAGCAACTTGGAATTTATTTTCAATTGAACAGTTTCTCATAGAAAATTTGTAGCACACTTATGTTCGAACATGGACAAATTATACGCTGAAACACTCCGATAGATGGCTCATGGTAGACCAACACTTAAAATCACTAAAAGTCAAAACTTCAACAACTATTCATGGTGTCTGCCAAAAGTAGTAGCTAGCTCCTCTTCTAAAAACAGAGAAACAAATATAAGTGCCTAGAAACTCAACTCATTTGTTTTCCTTTGTTTTCTCGAACCGGCCCCGATAAGGTTCACTGTTTCACTTGTAAGAATAAGGATGACCGTGAGTTTTTACCTTTGAGGGACAGCATCAATCATTGTTGGTATTTCAAGTTATTTGAAGTGTAGTCTACTGTAAACCGTCTATCAAGGTGGCCTATAGTAGAACCTGCCTTGCCCAAACATTTGACAATCATGGACAAGTCTCGTGTTATAACTACATTTTTGGTACGATGTTTAAAACATAGTTGCATAGTATGAAATAATAATACTTTTTGGAAAAGATGCAGAACAGGAATGCAGTACAATTACTTGGTTAGATATATAGGAAGTTGGGGGGGACATACTTTGTACGCTATTTGCGTTAGTGGACAGCTTTAACTTATTAATTGGTATGCTTTGAATACTAGCTATCAAAGAGACTTACGAATCCGTAAAAAGAAACTGGGAAATGTGGTCTAACCCCACATAATAGATTATAATACCTTTGGATCATGGCAATTTCCAGAGCAGTTATAGCTGAAGTGCCCATGTGCATTACAAAATAAGCACCTAGCAAGCCTTCCTCCACCTGCAACACAAATGAACAATTTTGAATCATAAGAAAACAAATGAAAGAACAGAACGAAGCCTTACAGATTTATGAAGTTTACATTGTAGCAAAGAGCAAACTAAAATATGCTAGAATTGATAATTAAAAAAGAAACTGAGAATTAGTTTTAGGTGTCTTGCAAAATGATCTGTTAATTGATTCGGTATCCAGTCAGATACATGAATTGTTTATGAAGGGATCGAACCTCTAAATAGATTTCGTTATAACAATACAACAGAATATGACTGACTCAGCATATTGTGTTGTTACAGATACCAACTGTTTATATAACTAAGCAATATATACAAAGTTTAGGCATCTATAAAAAAATAAGCTAATAAAAAAAGGTTTTTATCTGAGGGATTTAGCAGCAGTCGCAGCCAAAAACACTACAATTTTGGCCGCTATAAACAAACTTCCAATAGCAGCCATCGGCTGCTCTGGTTTTCCGTTTTAACATGCTATTGACAGCTTAGATGTAATGAATCATAAACAATTTAGAAATATGAATGACTGGATAGAATTCTTTCGTAATACAATGAAAATGTAAACTCATATCAATGTTAGAAGAGAAAATAGTAAATTAGTATATTGTAATCTTTTCTTTGATAACAGTGCCTTCAAATACACATGTGTGCATCTCTCATTCTATAATTGTAAATGATCCATTTTGCTCAAAACGGATAGCTCCAAGACAACATATCAACCTTTGAAATTAGCCAAGATCCTAGATGACTTGAATGTGAAATTCCTATATCTAACTCCTAATCATATTTTCAGAATGATGTATGCCAAAAAAAAAGTAAAAATAAGACCAAAACAAGGGGTAAACAATGTTACATGAAAACACTTTCCTTAAAGAAAGAACAAAAAGCTAAAGTTAAGTGAGTTTTTATTGGCAGGATAAGTTAAAAACAACGACAATCAAAATATGTGTTTACTATTTACTTCAAAGACAAAAGGGTTCATTAGAAATGGGTAGCTTGCATGAAGAATAGGTTATTCTGTATATAGCACAAAGACCTCATCTTCATATAACATCGTTTATTCTGTAAAAATATTCTGCAACAGAAGCAACGGTATGGTTTCATTCAACTACAAGATCATTTTTTTTAATATATATGTATGTATGTATGTATGTATGGGTGTGTGTGTGTGTGGGAGAGTCATTACAGAATCAGGCAAGATCTGATTTTATTCTCCCTTGTTTTATTTTATCTTTGTTAGTCCTATTTGATTTGATTTGTAACTATTTTAGTTTGTTAGTAGTCTTCAATAATGAGACAACACTTGTTGTATTTTCTCCTATATAGTTCTAGACTGCAATAATAAACATGAAAGTATTTTTCGCCTACAAAAGAACTTGGCAAGATCACCACTTTCATACAAATCCCGAACAGAACAAGGAGATTATAAGTAGGATATTACTATTTGTTACGAAGCGTGAACAGATAAAACACAAGAAAAACACTACACATAACCCATGTATTCTGTGAAAAGTCCATTTTATCCTTCTTTTTTTAAAATCAACGTGCCTGTCGTGTGTTTCGTTTCGTACAGAATAGCAATACTCTTATAAGTAACATATAATGTATGTTCCCTATCCATAACAAAATTCCAAAATAGGAATGGCTAAAAAATTTAGTTAATGGTGGAAAGTAAATAATATTTATCATTCAGATATGATCTCATCGGTTACTAATTTTTTAAGATTGTCTTATCAGTTACTATTACTAACAATATTAAGTAATAAATTAAGTTTATCCAAGCATATATACTCATCATGACTGGGTTGCTGATTCGTAAAATTCAATGAAAAACAGTAAAATTCACAATTTTCATGCAACATATAGATTTGATATAATTCTAACATTGAAAAGGGTGGTTTTTTACAGACTCACATTAAAAATTATAATATAAAGAAGTTCATGGAAGAAAAACATAAAATATTTAGCAAACCTGCTATATATACTGAGCATTTTCCAAGTGAGTGCCCGATTTCCAAACAAAAGAAGCAAACTTCCTCATCCTTGGAGAGAGATTTAAGCTTTCGGCATTTTTGTATGGTGTGATTGGTCTCTCGGCATGCCCAACATAACTGCAAAAGCCAAGTTACCCCATTTATGTACTACAACAGGATAATCCTAAATTTCAAATTGAATCAACTTCAAGCTTGGGTGGGATCATTCTTTATGAACTGTTTGTGATTATTCTAAACTAGACTGGAGCAACACAGAATAAAATACAACAACTTAAACTAAATCCATGAATGGTAAAAGTAAAATACAAAAACTTAAACTAAATCCATGAATGGTATTACGTACCATAGAACTTTGCCCATGTTGATCATTGGGAGCATCAGCGACAGTGACTCCTTTAGTTCCCTGAACTGAGGTTTCAGCAATTGAATATTGTCCCGCTTCATGCTTCCTTTTCTTCTTCTTGTGTCTCTTCTTTGCAGTCTTCTGTTCTGCGACTATTGGGGTTGCAAGGTGAGTGTCCATTACAACAGCCGGGTCTGTTGAGGGTTCTGTTATCGGGTCAAAAGGTCTCGGAGCTAGGGTTTCAAGAGTATCGTTCTTGGTTTTTTTTCCCCCTTTAGATTTGAATTCACCACCAAGCAGTTTTTTCCTCTCCATGTACTCCTTTTTTTCCTTATTCGTCTTTTTTCTCTCAAAGTACCTCTCTTCCGGTTCATCTAGGCTTACAGGTTGATTATTTACCGCGATTGCCTTGTCAATCGGAGGCACTTCTCTATCTACTATCGACATTGGAACCACAGTTTCAGCCTGTTCAATATTATGCTCATTGGATTCTGCCCCATTTTGCACGCTTTTTCGTTTTCTCTTCCTAGTCATAGGTTCTACTTCTATTTTATTTCCTAGCTCTAACGCGGGTTTTGGTTCTTCATTCTTTTCTAGCTCTAACGCAGGTTTTGGTTCTTCACCATTGATCATGCTCTTCTTCTTATTCCTGTTCTTCTTCCTCTTCTCTTTCGTGGGGATGTTATTGGAATCAGGTAAAGTAACAGATTCTTCGTTTGATTTGAGTTCTGAGATTGGTGTAACTACTACTAAGGGTTCAGAACATACCTGAGGCTGAGGATTACGGTTTTCATTGATTTTGTTCTTCCTTTTTCTCCATTTACACCTCTTCTTCTTCTTCTTACTGCTACCATCTTCAGGATTCTGTTCCGGTGAAGCAAATGCTTCTGGTTTCTCTTCTCTCAGCATTTTGTTCTCAGAATTCGCTGTTCATGAATTCAGGAATGAATAGATAGTGAATTCTACGATTGCGGCGAAATGGTGGTGCAAATTAGGGTTTAGTAGTGTGGATTCTTTTTAGGGTTAATATGTTTTTACCTCCTGTAATTTGGGCGAGTTCCGATTTTTCCCGTAAAAAATTTTGTTAAGATTCTGTCCCTGAAATTTGAAGATTATTTCGAAAAAAACCCCTGATCCCATTTGACACACCCCTGGTGCTGATGTGGCGTGATGTGGCGCGCCACCTGTGTAATTTTTTTTTTCTTATTCGCCTGCCACATATGTAATTTAATAATACATCACTATTTCCTCTTTTACACTTAAAATCATTTTAATAATTTATCAAAAAACATAAAAAATTTAAAATCTTATTAACCCAAAATAAAATCCCTCTCCTTCATCGTCTGCATCATTTCCCTCTCCTTCTGCTTGTTCGCCATTCCATTTTCGTGTTCGATTCTAGATCCCAAGCTCATAATCCTTTAGAATCAATTCTTCAATTTCGTTTTTCGAATTCAGATCTCTAATTTCCTTGCGATTTTCGTTTTTTAGGGTTTGACATGGCTGGAAGCAAAGCATCATCAGTTGGGAACTCAAATGGAAGA
>Ga0099826_10002999_pt1 | contig 11240 bp, 7 predicted proteins | sample Mtrugardesep15_FD_76830 | JGI IMG/M metagenome (GOLD analysis project Ga0099826, IMG submission 76830) | Root nodule microbial communities of legume samples collected from California, USA - M. trunc garden sep15 | ecosystem: Host-associated > Plants > Roots > Nodule | place: USA: California...
AAAAAATTATATTTTAAAATAAAAATAAAAAAAAAAAAAGACAACATCTAAGATAAAATAAAAATCATATCTTCATCATCAACCTCTTCACAACTTAATTTTCATCAAGGTTCATCTAGATCGTTATCATCTCAACTTAAATTTTCATCCAAACTCATTCAATAAACACCATCAACAAACTACAACATTCAAATCTTTATGGCACATTACTTTAACAAATAATCTTCTAATCGTCAACAACAACGCAATTATTTAGCATAAATAAAACGAAACAACAACAATGCACACAACTTCCATCAAAGAGTACAGGGCCTTAAAAAGTAGAAAACACGTAAATAACAAAAGAGCAACAACGACTACACATAAACAATAGTGTGTTTACAAAAACAATGATACAACAATAACAAAGCATTTAACACAACAAGGCAGCAACACAAAGAAACACCAAAGCCCCGCAAAAACAATGCAAAAACACACCACTAACCAAAATTTATATCGGGTATGAGTGAATCGTATGATCAGTCAGCGGTCGTGTAGTGTTATTTGTTGAATGTACGTCTTGTTTTTGTAGCATGAAGAGATCTCACATAGAGTATATTCTTTTTTAGGATATTATCACGTCTAATAGTCTACTTATTGTTGACCCAAAATTCTAAAATGGGTTCAAGACTCTTAGAACAATGTTTAGGATTGTATTGAGTAATACCTCCTCCTCCTTCTTCTCGAAATTAATTAATATCGTGTTTTGACTTTCGAAAAACCTAAACTCATGCCTAAAGGTTAAGCTTAGACCATGCAGTTTTTGACTTCAGAGTTAAAGTCTCCTAAAGTCTATATCAAACCAATTTATTTTCACGAGGCTTATGCCTTGGATTTTTTGCCTCGATTTAAGTCTCGTAAAGTCTAAATCGGTTCAACTTATTCTCATCTCTAATTAGAAGTGATATTGTGAGTAAAAAAAATTAACTTAAAAAATATAAAAGATAGTTATCATCAAGACATTTCACCATATTCTTTATTATTTCACTCTCTCTTCCCTTGTACATTCCCCCCATACACCGAGACCATCCATAAAATACGTTACCAAAAGAACGATAAAAAATAAACATATCATTTTTAACAAAAAGATCCTATCTTAACCATAAAATCAAAATCACTTCGGTTACCTTCATGAATGATATACTAAATAAATATGAACATGATTACTAGTGTGATATAGTTAATTTTTGTAATAAATATTAAAATATAGAATGTGTGTCATTAATGAAAAATACTCAATTTTCCCATTATGCTAAGAACACCTCTTAGGTACATATCGCGCTACCTTTTTATTTTAATTTTTTTATCGAACATTTTGGTGCTGATATCAATTTTGTTTTATTGTTTTTTTTTTAAATGAAATGCTCACGGAGTGACGGTGTCCTTGAGGCTTTGTTAACACCTATTAAATAGTAATTTTTTTTATGAAATCTTAGACATTGAAAATTGAATTACTCACCTTTGTATAAAATAGTTTTTATTTTAGAACATTGCATTCGTTAGTAAGAGCTTCAACAAATATAATTTTTTTTATTGTCGTAAACCAAATTTATTTTGTTTCATTCCTCGTAAATAAAAAGTATATTTAATATGATATTTTTTAATTATGAAACACAAATACGCTGTTTGTCTGATATATCTCTTATAATGTGACACATAAAAATTACCATTTTTTTTTATTCTCGTGGGGTTTGATGATCTTAGTCTATGTGTAACTGCGGGAAGAGTATCAGTGACTTGTGAGGCAAATTTCGCTCCAACACTTAATAATATTCTCCTCTTCCTTTCAATAGTTGCAATGTCTAATGCGGTTTTGCTCTCTGTGTTTTTTGCCATCAAATCTATAACATAAATGTTTTACACATTTAGTATATATTTGTTATATTTGTTTTATACCTTGGGTATTTTAACTTGTTGCTCCCTTTCACACTTTTACTTTTGCACACTTATGGGTGGGGATTTATACCAGGTATGAGTAAATCACATGATTAGTTAGCCGTCGTATAACGTTAATTGTTGAAAGTACGTCTTGTTTGTTTGCATGAAGAGATCTCACATAAAGTATATTATCACTTTTGGTAGTTTAGTTATTGTTGACCCAATATTTTAAAACAGGTTTATGACTCTTAGAATAATGTAGGATTATACTGTGAGTAATGTTGAGGCAAACTCTCTAATTAATTTTAAGGTTTAATTACACTTTTGGTCCTCTAAGTTTCTAAAAGTTGTGATTTAGGCCCCCTAAAAAAACAACTCTTTTCAAGCCCCCTAAGTTTACTTTCTATCGCAATTTTAGCCCCTAGACCAATTTTGACCCAATCAACGAACACGTGGGCGCCACGTGTGTAATTTTTAATTTTTAATTTTTTTATATTTTTAAATTTTTGTTTGTTTTTTAATTGTTATTTTTTTAAAAAAATTTACACGTGGCATTTTTATTTATTTTTTAAAAAATAAATACACATGTGGCGTCCATGTGTACGCCACATATGCATTGACTGGTCTAAATTGGTCTGAGGGACTAAAATTGCAACAGAAAGTAAACTTAGGGGGCTTGGAGATAGTTGTTTTTTTAAGGGGTCAAAATCACAACTTTTGGAAACTTAGGGGGCCAAAAGTGTAATTAAGCCTAATTTTAAAGATAATAAACTTCGATGATTAAAGAATTAATGGACTTTGATTATTTTCTTGGTATTTAACATGTGTTCTTGAGTGTTTTTACTAAGACAGGAACAAGGGTTAAATTATACCAAGATTCAAGAAATCAAATGACATTTGGTTTTATGAACTAATTCTGAGGTCAGAAAGTTAGTTCAGAATATTGTTCAGAGAGTTGATCAGAATGTTCAAGCAAAGGTCAGAAAATTGTTCTTATACAAACCAAGAATCTTAAGAACATTATCAAGAACATGCAAGTCACTTGTGACATGAACAAATGTCCAGAAAAGTACGTTTGCGTGGACGAATCGGGCAATAAAGGCATTTACAAGGTTAATGTCTTAAAAGATATTCAATGTTCATTTAAGACTGTGAACATTGAATTACTATGAATATTCCAATGAGAATATGATCCTAAATGTTGCAATTACTGCACTTCAGTTACGTTTTCACTATTAGGATTGATTACATCAAGTAGAAGTCTTACAAATCATCCTAAGTGAAACAAATGGAACATTCTGATGGTCAGAATGTTCAACTCATCTCATGCTTCATTTTATGAACAGTAAAGTGGTTGACAAGTTAAAAAAAGCAAAGCAAATGAAGATCTTGTTCCGATCAATCAAAGATGGACAAACATGAGACATGATACAGTGCAATATCTTGCATATCTCCCAAAAGTATGGGCCTGAAGATTGCAGATCCATTATTCTCTCTCCTTCACATTATCCAATGCAGATTTGGATCACTTTATCCACCTTTATTCAGCAATTTTCTGATGTTTGTGGAAAAGTTACTGCTTATGAATATTGCCCAAAAATTCATATGAAACGCATATGACAAGCCCAAAAACTCACGTGTTCATTCATACATGATGAACCCAAATGAAGGTCACGATGAACATCAACATTCTGATGAAGAACACAACAACATTCTTATGTTCATCCTGAATAACACAACAACATTTTGATGGTCAAAATGTTTACCCATATTTTCAAGTAAAAATTAGTAGGGCCCAAGACACGTGGCAACAAACCATTGGTGACCCTACAACGACTATATGAGCCCAAAAACTATATAAATAAAGATCAAAGGTTCATCATTACTTGCACCATTGCAAAGCATACAAGAAAACATTTGAAACGTGTTTAAAGCTCTTGCAATTTGAATTGATCATTGTTGTGATTCTTTATATCTTCTTGTAGCGTAAATCAGTTATTTTTGTTATCTTGTTAAAGATAACTTCTTCTATTCTCCTCTTTGTTTGTTTTCAAACATCCAACCTCCATGCAAATTGTAATCAAAGTCTCATCTTGCTTTAGGGGTACTAAAGTGTTAATTTGAGCAAATGTTGTAAAAGTCTAAGTGGGTAACTTAACAAGAAGGACTGACTTAGAGAATACAGTTCTTGTAATTGTTCAGGTGAACAAAGTTGTAAGGTGCAAGATTTGAGAGGTTATCTCAAACATCGTAGTGGAAACTTTTACAAGATTGTGAGGAGTGGACTAACCCACATTGGGGGAACCACTATAAATTTTTGTGTGTTCTTCTTCTCTTCTTTATACTTTTACTTACCGCAAACACAACACACACACAAACACATTTACTTTGATAAACTGCTTTTACACAACTACTTCAGAACGTTTTGAAGTCAGTTTACTAACTTAACAATTCCAAGTAAACAACTCGAGAATTAATTTTAAGTTACATGATAATTTTTAAAGGGTCACAATTCAAACTCCCCTTTCCTTGTGACTATTTTATCTACTTCAAGTAATACCCCCTCTTCCCCTCCTCCTCCTCCTCAAGACACGACAATATTGTGTTTTGACTTTCGAATAAGCTAGACTCTTGCCTAAAGATTGGGCTTGGACATTGCATTTTTTTGACTTTGTCAGAGTTAAGTCTTGTAGAGTCTATATCAGTCCAATTTATTTTTCACGAGGCTTATGCCCTGAACTTTTTGTCGTGACTTGAGTTGAGTCTCGTAATGTCCATATCACTCGAACTTATTTTCACCTATAGTTATACCTGATATCGTGGGTAAAAAAATTATCTTAAAAAAATAAGAGATTGGTCTCATCATTTTGCATATGAGACATTTCACCATCTCTTTTATTATCTCACTCTCTCGTCCCTAGTTCATTTCCCCAAATTAAACCTAGATAATCCGTAAAAAAATGTCACCAAAAGAACGATAAAAAATATACAAATCATTTTCTACAAAAGATTTTATCTTAACCGTAAAATCAAAATCACCTGGATGACCTTCATGAATGATATACTAAATAAAAACGAATATGATTACTAGTGTGATATAGTTAATTTTATAATAAATATTAAAATATAGAATGTGTGTCATTAATGAAAAACACTCAATTTGTCCATTAATATAAGAACACCTTTTAGGTACATACCATGTTACCGATTTATTTTATTCTTGATCGAACATTGCGGTGTAAATATCAATTTTGTTTTATTTGTTTTTAAAAAAATATGGAAATGCTCACGGTGTCCTTGAGATTTTGTTAAGACCTTTTAAATAGTAATTTCTGTATGAATATTTAAACATTGAAGATTGAAATACTTAGTTTATATATGAAATACTTTTTTATTTTAGCATCCTTAATGAGTGTCCATTGCATTCGTTAGCCAAACCTTCGAAAAAATATAAATTTTATTTTATTATGAAACCAGATCTATTTTGTTTCAATCCTCGTAATTGAAAAGTATATACAATACGATATTTTTACATGAAAATTTTGACATTAAAAAACTATCAATTTTAACATACTAAAATGGATATTTTCCATATAAAAATATAATAAAAATAGAAATTTCGACATTAAGAAACTATCAATTTCGTTTTATCGCCGTAAACCAAATCCATTTTAATTTTTTCCTTGTTATTGAAAAAAGATATAATTTATTTTGTTTTTTAATCTTAATTTCGGTTTTAGTCTTCATATTTTCACCTTTTTCGGAATTTATCCATCTATTTTAGACTTAAATTTATTTTATTTTTGACCTAAAAATTAACAATGTCACATGTTTTAAATGACGTGATATATAATCTAATGATAGAAAAAAAAACATCAATGAATTTGTAAATTTATTTCTTCTAGACTTCATTTGAAACATCTTATACCACCAAATGCTAGACTATATATATTTGATTTTAATTTTTGGAAAGGAGACTATATATTTGATTGGAGAATTAAAATTGTCAATTCAAAATAGAAAAATCAATTATTCAAAATGATAAAAATAAAGGGTATCAAAAGTCAGTTATTATTTTTTAAATTATAAATAATGCGTAGAGAAAAATTTAACAAATATTTTTTAATAGGGGATTTTTTAAGAAAAAACACCTAAACTTTTTTTTTTGAATAAAGAAAAAATATCCAAAATTTTATTATTCAATAATATACTAAAATGATTTTCCAATAAATAATATACTAAAATATATATTTTCCTAATAAAGAATAATAAAAAACAGATATTTTAAAACAAAAAACAAAAATGGTTGCTCCTATTATTCCTCTCGTTTTTCAGGCTATATATACCCCATAAAGGGATCACCAAAACCAAGATTTTTTTATTTCCAACAACACTTCTCCGTAGAAAGAACGATTCATCATTATTCAAAAACTTGCTCCGATCAACGATAACCGCCTCTGTTCATTCCGATCACGGCGTCGCTCTTATTTCCGGTGAATCAAATTGCGTAAATAGCCTCAACGCCACAAAAAATTGGAGAGTTTTGATTTCTTCCGGTTTACTTTCTGTGCCCTAATTGATCGACGAACGGTGAATTCAGAAACTCCGACGAATTTTGCTAGGGTTTTTCGCCGGCGGTGAGGGAGAAAACCTAATTCGTGAACCTCGTCTTTTTCCTTTACCTTTTTGTTCGAGAACGAAGAGGAAGTTGCAAGGTAGGGTGAATTAGCGTTATTGAAGTTCGAATTTTAGGGTTTTTTGAGGTCTCTGTATTTGATCGTGTGAAGAAGAAGACAGTTATTGGAATTGGATTATGCGCTGTAACTGTGCTTGATGAGTTGTTATCGATTTCGGTGTTGAACTGTGTTATAGATTTGCTCAACAACAAAATGGGATATGATTCTGATAATTCACAAGATGGGAGAGACGAAGGTAACTTTGTTTATTGAAGATTTTAGAATAGGAGTATCAGAAGTTAAAGGAACTAGGAGAAAGTGGAAGTGTATGAATGTGAAATTTAATTATAGTGTTTCTCAGATTCAATATATATTTTTTTTGAAGGAGCACTATTAGAAGCTAGAAATGTAATGAAACCCTAGTTTATTCCAATAAATAAATCTGGGCACTGAGTGAAGTAATGTCAAATACGAACAAGGAGCGGTTTGTGAAAATTATCGATAGATGTATCTAGCTGTATTTTCTTTGCCTGTAATGGCTGTTTATGGAAGTTAAGCTTTCTAGTTGTACTGGCACTTTAAGAATAGGTTTAGTCATTAAGGGTAAATTTGGGAGGGGGATTTTGGAGGGATAAGTCTATATTTTAGTATATATTTGAGAATTTAAAAAAATTGAAAGAATGCCATGATTTAAAAAAGTTGACAGAATGCCATGATATATGATCAAATAACAATTCAATCACTTTATTCATTTATATGACATAACAATTCATTGCACTTCTTTCATTTGTTTAACATACTTTATAGCTTTCATAATTTAGAAGAGAAAACAAGTCCTCCCATCCCCTTCAAAATCTCTCTCCCAAACAAACCCTAAAGTAGGATTGACTTGTTGGCATCATTGTTAATGGCTATGTGCTGAAATATGCCAAGCCCTTTGTTTGTGAGTTTGACGTGGTGTTGATTTATTTAGCGTAGTTTTCTTTGGTTTATATAGTTCATTAACTCAGTATGTTCGATAAATTTGGCTTGATAGATGATGAAGAAGAATATGAGGAGTCTGGCAAGGGTAATCGTTTTCTCGGGTTCATGTTTGGAAATGTTGATAATTCTGGTGATCTCGATGTTGATTATCTTGATGAGGTAATTTAATGTGTCCTTTGATGTTTCTGTGAACTTGCTTGTTGAAATGTTTTGAGAACCAAGATTGGGCTTCTGCATGCATATATTGTTTGTTATTTTGCTTGATTCCCCACACACCTTCTCAGTAGTTTCCTGAAATTTCTAAGCTATTGTACTATCATCATGATTGGTATGTGGAGGGTTTTGAAGTTGCTAAACTTTTTTATATTAGAAGATTTAAAACCATTTTTACTGTTTCTGTAAAAGAAAAAACCATGTTTACTGTTTTCAGATATATTCTTTTTGGGAGGAGGAGGACAGGTTTTTACAAAAACCTGCATTGTAGCTTTTTGAAAAACAAAAAAGGAGGCAGTTTGGACATATTGGCACAGTATGGTTGTCTAAACTAAAGAATTACCTGAGATTCAGCTTTGGAAGATTTGATTTAGTAGTGTGCATAGATTCTTATTTGCTACAATTGTTAAGGTCAAGTGGTTACTTTACAAGTCAAATCGATCTTTATTAAATAGGGTTAAGACTTTAGGCATCAGAATTTTCAACTGAGTATAGAGTGCGATAAAAGCTTGCCTTTGTTTGTGTACAACAAGATTGATGTTAATGCCTATACTTTGAACTACTTTTAATGGTCTGTTGGAGGTTCCAGGATCAATTATTCTTTGTAGGATCTGTTGGAGGTTCCAGGATAATTGTTATTTTAGGATTTGTTTTCTTATTTTGAAAAATAGAATTATAATTATTGTGTTTTCTTATTTTGAAAAATCGAATTATAATTATTGTGGGATGCACATTTTCTTGTTCTGGATCGTTTATGCTTTCTTCATTTGTTTATGTTAATGTGTTCTGGTCAAAATCAGTAAAGTTGGTGTTAAATGAGCATTTTTCCTTTTAGGATGCAAAGGAGCATCTCTCTGCATTGGCTGACAAGCTGGGTCCATCATTGACAGATATAGATGTAAGGATATCAAATTTATTATTGTTATTATTATTTTTTACAGTACATATCAAGATATCATTATCAGGGTCTGTAGTGTTGACTTTAGAAATCAAAATGTTATCTTCTGATTCGGTTAACAAGCGTTAACTGTTAAATTTACCTTGTATTTTCATTGTTTCCACCTCTTCAATTTTCCTTGATAAGAATATGCACTGTTTGCAGTTGTCAGGAAAGTCACCACGAACACCGCCTGGCATTGTTGAACAAGGTGAAGTTGTCTGCCAGGAAAAACTATATCATGCAGTTTTTGATATTCTGTTGGTATCTTTTTTTCCTTCATCAACTGAGAGCACTAAGCCTGTGTTTTATTTCTACTGGAATTGTTTCCCACATGAAGTATGCTTGGTGGGAAATACCACGTGAAGTAGCTATTTTTCTTTCATTATCACTGATTTTTTTTCCTAAATGTCTAATGCATTCCCCCATAGTATTGGTAGATAGATGAAGGCTAGCATCACAGTCTTCATCATACTCTTTATGATTTGTCCTTTTTTTTTCTTTTTTTTTTAAACTCAGTACACTTATCACATCAATTGGTCATTTCTTAAGAAGAGTTTACTTTTTAAAAATTGAACCAATCATAAAGAGTGTATTCTAAAGATTTTTTTGCTAACGTTCTTTTTTGGGAATAAGATTTGAGAACTTTTGGCGGTACACTTTGTTTTAGAAATATTTTATAAATTATTATTATTATTTTTGTTAAAACTGGTAGTCATGCCTGATGATAGGGATTTGTAAGGGCTAGTGGTGCACTTCAATAGAACTATACTAATAAAGCTAGCTGAAGTGTAGTTTTAGTGATGGTTTGTAGCTGTTTACATGAATGAATGGGTAATAGCGATCCAGTGGTGGACTGGCTGTATGGTGTTCCATGGCTATACACTGGCTTCCTAAATATGGTGTCAGTATGTGCTTCGGCTTTCTGTTTGTATGATGCACCCATGGTGATTTTTATTCCTCAGGTGGAGTGCATTTTTGTTGAAACTAGTTGCCTTTTAAAAAGGCACCCCTTTTGTTGATTCAGTCAATAGGGGGTTAATTTTTTTTTCCTCCTGTTTTGTGGATTTTAAATGCAAGCAAATTTGAAAGAGTGGGTTCTGCAGTTCTGCTAGTGATTTTTTTTTGGGGTTAAGATAACTTGCATGGCTTTTATCTTGCATAGTGCCCCTTAAATTCTTCATTAGGCTCCCCATATTTGATGAAGCAAAGCTTATATTAAAAGAGTGAAATCTTTTGATATTTTAGAGGAAAAGAAAATTGAAGTAAATCTGGATCTGTAAGACTGAAATTGTGTTTTCTATTGTGATCTTTGTTAGTGCACAACTAAGCTAGTTAGGGATGCTAACCAATTAGCAGTTACATAACTACTCAAAATGATGCTAACTATTTACAATAGCAGAATACCTCATAAGCTAGTAATACATAGGCCATCTCATAAACACATGCATGCATACATATTTAGTCAAAATCATGAGTTGGATCGTAAGTTTGTGCAACCTCACAAATTTTTCCACCTTGTGGTCGGTCCTGTTCGGATGCATAATTGAAAATCAGCAAAATTGGCCGGGATCACCGTTCTTGCTTGTGGAATCGTGGGGTTGGCGATAGTTCACAATCTTGCTTCACATGTTATTACTTGGCACATTTTTGAATTTTGGGGTTTCTGGATTAAATAAAAACCTATTCTCTCAAACATATTACGTTTGTTTTGTAATTTTTGCTTAAAATTGATTGTAGGGTGGGGTTAGGTCTGTGTGTTTAACTTGGGCCACACGATCTAGAAAGCCCCAATAAAATTGCTTCATGGTTTGGTCTGTTTGTTTAGTTAGCTTACGTTAGGAAATTGACTCATGACTTTCGTAATATTTATGTTTCCCATACGACTCTTGAATTTAATGCGGGGACCCACACAGAGATATGATATAATATGAGTTTTATTAATTTTGTAGGATCAAACTATCCGTGTTACGATTCCACGATGTACAATTTTGTCTTCCATTCTTGATCATATGTAAAATTTTGATTTTGACTACTCCCTCCGGTCTTGAATATAAGCAATTTTTTGTCTTTGATGATCTAAAATATAAGCAAATGTTACTACTTCTGTCGTATTTACCCAAGTGTTACTCTTTAATTATTACTTTTTTTTATCTAATAACTCTAATTTTTATGAAACAAGTTCTCAAGACGGGTAATTTAGAAAATACAATTGCTTTTTCATTACTTTTTGAAAATTAACTGAACCTAACCACTTTTCAAAAGCGATGTGAAGTAGCTTTTGCGCTTATATATGAGACCGGAGAGAGTGCCTACATAATAGAATATAGCAGAAGACAATAGTAGAAACTATTGATCATTTACATTTTTTGAAACTCAACAAAATTGCAAAGTTATGCGAATCTTGCTTAAGATAAAATTTATTTTGCAATCACCTGCACTTGTGCTACAGACGTACATTTTGCTTCATGTCTGGTATGTGGTTTCATGTGAAGTTTTCTGGTAGTTTATTA
>Ga0099826_10003000_pt1 | contig 11240 bp, 11 predicted proteins | sample Mtrugardesep15_FD_76830 | JGI IMG/M metagenome (GOLD analysis project Ga0099826, IMG submission 76830) | Root nodule microbial communities of legume samples collected from California, USA - M. trunc garden sep15 | ecosystem: Host-associated > Plants > Roots > Nodule | place: USA: California...
ATATATCATATATATTGGGACATTCTCCACCAGACCTTTGTCTTTGTCAATTTGCCAGCATCAAATATGGATGATATGCTGGTGAGGAGACAGTCCATATGGGTTGTAATTTTGAAATTTATCATCTTGAGTCAATATTGGTCTATATGCTCATTTGAGTTTGGTTTGGTCCATTATACACAAAATCACACCTTTCAGTGGTCCCCTAATTACCATTATAATCAAATTGATTATTCAGTGAAGGGACACTCCTCATTCATGAACTATGATATAAGGAGCTAACTCTAAAAGTTAAGGTAACCAACTCATGAGATATACTTATATGAACAACTTGATAGTGTTGGGATAGGAGAGTTAAAGGACGGCTAGGATTGTAAAGGACGGCAAAACTCCCCTTCAAAAGATTTAACATTACTGTATTTTTAATGTTGAATTTCAACGCAAGACCTCTAGTTAAATAGGAAAAAAAATCTTACCACCTCATCCAAAGTGATATATATATATATATATATATATATATATATATATATATGTTAAATTTATATAAAATGAGGCTGCAAAGGAAATATAAATCGATAATATCTTTTTCGGAAAGATGAGCTCAAGGATGCTACAAGAAATCAAACTCGTCAATAAACTACTTTGTACTAAACAAAATAACTTATTGCAATTTATTCATTACGCAGGTGGTCTGAAACCGCGATGATCCCCTTTTCATCTGATATGGCTATTGTGTGTTTGGGTCTTGTGAAATGAACGAAATAACAGGTTATTTAAGAACCAACAATGTTCTATTCTACATTTGTAAGAAAAAGTAAAATTTTATTCTTTGTGGTGGTTGAAAGCTAGCAACGCCATCTTTGTTTTTGGTACTCATTTGTGGTGGTCGAGTCCACTTATATGTTTGGGCATTGGCTAGATTTTTATGTAATTTTGACAGACTTGTTGTACTTTTCGCGATTGTTTTGTCACACCTTATGCTGAAGCAATTGCGTTGTCAGTATTAATATAATTCATTTTAACTTGTTGAAACAAAAAAACTACTTTGTACTAAACAAAATAACAATATCTTTTTCAATTTTATATCTCCTTTGACAAATAAACGTATGTGGTAGCTAATTATATTTTATTAGGGTGGTTAAATATAAAAATATACTTACTTTTTCTAGAGGAAAATTATACATATTTAAGGTACTAATTATATTTTTTCTTTGGTGGAAGGTACAAATTATAATTTATTAGGGATGTTAAATATTAATTTGGTCAAAAAAGGGAGGTTAAATAAAAAAATGAATTGTCCTCGTGAAATAAGAGGCTTTTTTTTTATTCCGTTTGAACTCCAAATTAGTCACGGTCTCTCTATTCCATGAGGAACCAAAATAAGTTATCAAAGAAATTTGATAGGGTATTTTTTAATTTTTTAACTTTTATAGAATTTGATAGGGTAATTTTGTTTACAGAAGATAAAAATAGCAAGTAGAGAAATAGAACAATGGAAAAAGAGATCAGAGTAAAATCTGGGTCCTAAAATGATGGGGACGTTGAATGGAAGGAAATGAATTCATTGAATGGAGAACAAAACTGATGGTCTATCATAAACAAAATATAAACAAAGAATTAAAAGCATTCTCATCAATCTCTCTCTCTCTTAGCATTTTGAATAACATTACATCCAAAGCCTACAAAAGTAGAAAACTAAAAACAAAGCAAAACAAAAACACAAAGGAAGAAGAAGAATAACAAGATGTCGTGGCAAACTTATGTTGATGAACATTTGATGTGTGATATCGACGGCACTGGCCATCACCTCACCGCGGCTGCCATTCTTGGCCATGATGGTTCTGTTTGGGCTCAAAGCACTACCTTTCCTCAGGTAATATCCACTCAATTAAAATAAATTTATATATGTGTGAGCGCGCGCTTTTTTTAATATATGTGTATGTATGCGCGCACTTTTTTAATGTTCATTTTGTGTCGGTGATCTCTTCATCACAATGTTGTTATGTAGATTTATCACAACAACTAACTATTTTCATCTTGATTTAATATTTTGTTTCAAATTTTAATTCACATTTGAGACATGTGGCTTTTCAATATCACATTTTGAATATTACTTTCATTTGATTGATAGATTGATCAATCTATCGATTTAATCGAGTTTTTTATTTGTGCATGCTATCACGTGCTAGTAACGATCATTTCACATTTTGACAAGAGTATAGAACAAATCTTATACAAATTGTGCTATATGAGTTAGGATCTGTTCATTTCTTTGTTTCAAACTGAGTTGATAAGACGAGAATTGAATTTCTGAATTGAGAAGCTATGAGATTAAGACCATGTTTGGATAAACATCTTATTTGCAGTTTATAGCATAAACGCTTATCATGACTAATTACTTGTCAACATTTAATGTTTTAGTGATGATTTTGTTTATATGTGAAAGCTGCGTGCTTGTGAAGTGCATTGATTTGTTTATGCTTCTTTTTACAGTTTAAGCCTGATGAGATTACTGGTATCATGAAAGATTTCGACGAACCAGGACATCTTGCACCTACTGGCATGCACCTTGGGGAAATCAAGTACATGGTTATTCAAGGAGAGCCTGGAGCTGTCATTCGTGGGAAGAAGGTAACTTGTTACACTCATAGGGTGGGATTAAATCGCTGGTTCAAACCTGCGCCCCAACATATCAAATGTCTCTGCAACTTTTTACCATACGAGTTATGCGTTTGAAGAATTTATTTAAATTTATTTTTTTGTTATCTGTCTTAATTCATTCTGATAATAGAATTTATCTCCACATTGAGTTAAGTTTTGGTGTGAAATTCAAATGTGATTTCTGAAAGTGTGACATCATGCTAGATGTTTTACAATAATCTGATTAAGTAGCTTTTTGATATTGCTTTGCTTTATAATAACAATATGAAACACTAACACAGACACAAAATATGTCACTCATACTCACACATAGACCTGGCAACCTGGTGCATTAAAGCTCCAGCATACACAGGGTCCGGGAAAGGGTCCCACCATCTTGTGTGTTCGCAGTCTTACCCTATTTTTTACATAAGAGAACTTGAATTCGTGACCTTTCAGTCAAATGACAACCACTTTATCAGTTGCGCCAAGGTTACCCCTCATGCTCACACATAGACACTAATAATCATTTTAAAAAACGAAGTGATTGGATATATGATAAATGTGTCGGTATTGGACCGCTACATATCGGACACTAACACACTTTTAGTCTAAACTGTTGGTACTTTTCATAGAAGATAACTGACTTTTGCACTTGTTTTGTAGGGATCTGGAGGTATAACAATAAAGAAAACTGGGCAAGCTCTTGTTTTTGGCATCTATGAAGAACCTGTTACTCCTGGACAGTGCAACATGGTTGTTGAGAGGTTGGGAGATTACCTCGCTGAACAAGGTCTCTAGATCAAGAATCATCAAGATTTGATTATCTTGTTTTTTCGTACTATATTTTTTTGATGCTATAATCAAAGGCAAAAAGAGACATATAGGGAAGCAATAAGCTGTAGACTCCTTGTTTTGTATTTGTTGTCCTTCTATTGTTAACTTCATGTTTTATAATTAAATGTAATAAAAGGTAAATCAAACTGAGAATAGAAAATTAGAAATAAAAATCCATTCATTCTCTTTGTTAACATTTCATGAAAAAACTTGCATTGGGGTTTGCACAATCTTTGCAAGTCAAGCGGCAGAGTGACGTGAAGCCCTAATTCGCTCTCGTTAGATTTGGTAGACGAGGCATATGAACAAATAAACTAAAATTGTAAAGCTTGAATCAAAATAATTGATAAGGGCCCTCCCCATAAACTTTAATTTGTTAACATTTCCATAAAAACTTACCGCAGGTTTTAAATCAGACACATACTCCGCATCTTAATGCGGCTTTGAGTTTGAGCAACGATGGCACCATGCTTCAACTTCTGGTAATATAGAGATTAATATTTGCAGAATTACGTAGCATGTTTTGACCGAGAAACCTGTGATTCTATTTGGAATCCAACTCCACAAATATCCAAACTCCTTCGATGGTGTTATTCCTTGTAGCACTGCTTTCAACTCTGTTTATTCCTGTACAAATGTGATATCGTTGTTGACTGCCTAACTCAAATTCCACCTCCATGATGTATTTTGCCAAATTCCATTGTCTGCAACCGTTGAAAATTCTGCAGGTCTGGCCGAATAATATGATATAAATAAACTGCAGAATATTTCACTACCTAACTATTTGTCCTTCCAAAAATCTATCTCCAATCCATTGCCCAAGTTATATATAATGTTGTTTTGAAACCATGCTTCGCTCGCCATGTTTGTTGTGCCTGCAAGTAAAATGTCTTTCCACCAATTCGAGTCCTGTTTCTTGTCATAGGAGTATAGGACCATCACGGCTGAGCACTTAACGAGCTGACAGACCATATTTGAATTTTTACAGATTACTATTCGGGTCTCCTTGCCTTAACCCTTTGTTCACCTCAAAATCTTCTGCCGGACTTCCATACTCAAGAACCGACATTGAGCTTGAGAAAACGCAAGCCCTCATCCATTTAATACATTTCTCATGGAACCCCATCTGGTTGAGCATATATTCTAGATACTTCCAACTAACAGAATCAAATGTTTTTTTCAAAATCTACTTTTAGGAACATACACTTATCTCATCTTTTGTTAATTAAATCAATTAAATCGTTTGTCACAACCACTCCATCTAAAATTTGTCAGCCTGGAATGAATGCTGTTCGGCAAGGTGAATCCAGCACCAGTTTCAGTCGAGCAGCAAGTATTTTGGACCGTCTCTTGGAGAGGCTACCAATTAAGCAGATTGGCCTGTATCTAGAGAGGGTTGAGGATCATTCTTCTTTGGGATCAACACCAAGAAAGATGCTGTGATTCCATTTAGTAGAATTGCGTTTTGATGGAATTCTCTTATGAATGATGACACATCTTTTTTCAATAACTCCCATTCTCTTTTGATGAAATTCAAGCCGACAGAGCCAGGGCTTTTTTTGCCATCGCCGTTCCATACCACTTACTTTATCACTTATTTCTCAAAGTATGTTTAATGGTCGCATAATTTGTTCAACATGTAAATTGATCAATCACTTTTCTAACATTAATCATTAAAAGAACTTAAGACCCTACACTTATATAGAAATCATGGTGTTGGTACTTTATTTAATTCTTTTTTACCAAAAATGCAAGATGAAATTACTTCACTTTTTAAATTATTGAGTCAAAAAGGAGAGAATCTCTATTGTTTTTGCATTTGTTTTCTTTCTATTGTTAACTTCTATGTCTCCTTGTTTTCATAGTTAAATGTAATAAAAGGTAAATCAAATAAAGACTAAAAAATTAGACTCTTACATTTTCATATTCTAAAACTTAAAAGATCTAGTATTCTCTTTTGTCCAAGAAAAAATAAGGGTTCAAAATAGTAAATGAAATTCCACTATATGTTTTGTCCTTCAACACTTTCTTCTCTTGCTGCTTTCGAATTTTTAGTTGTCTGCTTTTGAACTTCATCTATCCTCTTTTGAAGTGCAGATCTCACCTTTTGAATTTCAGCATTATCCTTTTGATGTTTAGCAGCTAGCTCCTTTTGAAGTTCAGCCTTGCAAGTCAACACATCCTCCAGAAACCTCATCTGCTTGTTTAGAGGTTAAATAATATTAACGAACTAAAATATGAACGAAGAAACTAAAATTACGAAACTTGAAACAAAAGCATCGATATGCCTCAGTTTTTAAATCATATGCACACTTCATATTTTTCATGCTGCTTCGAATTTCAGCAATGACAGCCACATGTGACATCTTCGCCACCGACTTCTGCTAGTATAGAGCTTAATCTATAAAGAGCTCAAATATTGACAAAGAAAGTAAAGTTGTTTGAATCAAAAGCATTGCTACGTGTCCCATAACATTTCCAGAAAAAACCTAACATGGATTTTGCCCAAGATCTCCTTTTGGGGTATCTCTTTAAATTGGTTGATTCATTGACATCACAGCCTTTGAACACAAACAAAAGAAACATTGAATTGGAAATTAAAAAAATAAAAAAAGGAAGAATGTTCCATGAGACTATATATGGGCTTTACCATTTTCAGAATTGTGCAGCCTCCTCTTATTTAGAAAGGAAAGGAGTTTTGAATAGAATATTCCAAGATCGTTGAACGGATTTGAAACGCATCAGCGATTTTACCGGAAGACGAATTAGTATCTCTGTTTGAAGATCTTTGGTTAAACTTGCCCAATTCATCCTCTCTGGATGTACACAAAGTAAATAAACTTCTAACTTTAAACTAGAATTGAAAAAAGAAGGAAAGAAGAATGAAAATACATACATGAAAGAGTGAGGAAAGAATGAAAATAGTTTGATTATGAAAATTTGAGAAAGATATTATGACAATGGTGAACCCTAGACAAGAAGCATTGAACAAGAAAATGAAAAACCTAACCCTAAATCCGAGAAGATTTGAATATTATGAGCTATCAATCACAAAACAGATTGAAATGCACGAAGAAACATAATAATAAAGGTCATCTTTCTCATTTCCAAGGCAAGAAAATTAAAAACCTAACCCCCAAATCCGAGAAGAGTTGAATATTTATTTTGAAGTTCATCATTCTCCTTTAGAAGTTTAGCAGTTTTCTTCTTGTGAAGATTAACTTTGCATATAAAGAGGTTAAATATGAACTAAGAAACTAAAATTGTGAAACTTAAATAAAAACAACATTGTCAAAGGCTTGCCCCATAAACTTTGTTAGTACATTTTCCAGAAAAACTTGCCTCGCATTTTAACTTCTTCTCATAATTCCACTCATTCATGCCTCTTCGAATTCTATCTGACGTTTTATCAAGAGCTGTCTCTGTTAGCAGACGCTGGTATAGAGAAAAATATTAAAGAATTAAAATACGGACAAAGAAACTAAAATTGTTTGAATACAAATCATTGATCCCATAACATTTCCAAGAAAAAACTTACCTTGCGTTTCGCCCAAGTAGCGGAAAACATGCCGGTTGAAAAAACTCACATACACTAAGAGGTGTATTCAATTAGGATTTAAAAGGATTTTAAATGACTTTTTTATGATGAAAAAGTTTTGAGGTACTGAATCAAGACTCTTTGTGATTTTAAAAAATAAGTCTTGTGATATTCAATCAAGACTCTTGGTAACTTAAAAAAAAAGTATTGTGGTATTCAATCAAGACTGTTTGTGGGATTTTTTAATGAATTTTTAGCATGAAAAAGTCTTTCATGAGAACACGAGGTTTTTATGGATTGTTGTATCTTTTAAAATTTTACCCTCTCTCTCTAAAAAAAATTAATTCACTAGAGCGGTGGTTTGTTGGATTTGCAAAGTTGCCTTGATTTGAGTTGTGATTAGTGTAGGAATTTATCTTGATTTTCTTTTACTCGAGCAAGACGCATGTTCTATTCCTGGAATAGGTTGACGATGTTTGTGAGAACCTCGTTCAAATTTTCCATGATGAATGAACCTATTGAATGTTGAAGGACTCATGCTTCGTGGTTCCGCCGAATAAAGGACAAGATCGACTTGATCTTGGAAAACCTAGATTGTAGAATGAAGTCTCGTGGTGGAGTTGGTCACACCTGCGACAATGATCCTTGAATGAAAACAAGTTTCGATCCCATCGAAAAAACAATAAAAAAACTGTTATAGTAATGAATTTATGGAAAACAATAGAAAGGATGCAATGAAGTGATTCCCCTCCGTCTAGTGCCAATGATATGGTGTATACTGAATCGAGTTATATTCAATCAATGTAAAGTATACAAGGTTTTTGATGTGATAGAGCTGCTACAGTTCACAACAAAGGTAGTTCTCCGAACTAATTATAGTGAGATTGTAGAGATCTCGATAGAAGAGTCGGTGTAAGGGGTGAAAAATGTGAACATGTCCCCATTGTCACATGTAGCCACCTTTATATTGGGGAGATCGTCTATAGCAGTCAAACTTAGGGACGAATGCGGGAGTTCGTTGAAGATCACATCAACGATCCTAATCGATGGAGACTTGCTTATGTGCGGCATGGGAAGTCCTCAGTAGTCCTCATGCAGGCGGAGATTAATATTAGACAGTTGTGTGTTGGGTCGGCGACATGGGTCAGGAACACAATCATTTATCTTCAATGATTCCTTAAATTCTATAGAGTCATTTGAAATCTTATAAATTCATAAAGTCATTTAAAATCTTTTAAAATCTCATGATATAAATCCTTTGAAATCCAAATTATAAATCTTGATAGTCTTTTAAAATCTTAAAAGTCATTAAAATCTTGCAAAGTTTTTTAAAATCCACTAGACTTTTATAAAGAAGAATTGTCCTTTAAAATCCTAATCCAATATGACCCCTTTAAGAGTTGAGAAGTAGGAAATTGCGGGTTTAAACCCACGCCAATATACATTATCAAATGCATCTACAACTTTTTGGCATCTTAGCCATGTGTTTGGAAAAATTATTTGGGTATATTTTATCATTATCCGTTTTAATTCATTCTATTCTCTTTTTTTTTTTGGTCAACTTCTATTCTTCTTTTTTATTACAAAGAGTGATTTATAGTGATTTATATTGAAGAACTCAGATATGGACAGGGAACTAATATTGTTCGAATCAAAGGCAATTCTACAGGTTCCTAAACGTTTCCAAAAAATACTTGCCTTGGATTTTACCCAAGATCTCCTTTTCGGGTATCTACTCCTATTGTAGTATCTCCTAAAATTGGTTGATTCATTCAAAGCACAGCCTTTGAAAAAAAATCAAAATAAACATTGAATTGGAAAATGAAAAAGCAAAAAAGGTCAAAAATTAATCAGTTAAATTCCATGACAAAACATTAGAAAACCCAGTCAAAAAAGGGTTTAATAAACCCTAACCCCCAAACAAAGGATGATCGGACTGTAGGCTTTACCATTTTCAGAGTTGTGCAGCATCATCTTATTAACAAAGGAAGGAGTTTTGAATAGAATGTTCCAAGATCGCTGAACGCATTTAAAACGCATCATCGATTTTCTCGGTAGACGAACTAGTATCTCTATCTGTAGATCTTCATTTAAACTTGCCCAATTCATTCTCTCTGTACATACACAAGGTGAATAAAACTTTTAAGTTCAAACTTGAATAGAAAAAATAAAAAAAGAAAGGAGAGTAAGGAAATAATTGAATAGCGTAGTTATGAAAATAGGAGAAAGAGATAATGAAAATGGTGAACTGTAGACAAGAAGCATTGAATAAGAAAATTAAAAACCAAACCTCCTTGAAAAGATTTGAATATTTCAAGCAATCAATCACATAACAGATTGAAAGGAAAGATGAGAAATAATACTAATAATTATAAAGGTCAGTGTTCTTTCGAAGGCAAGAAAATTAAAAATCTGACCCCCAAATCCGAGAAAATTTGAATATTTCTTTTGAAGTTCAGCTCTCAGATTTTGAAATTCATCATTCTCTTTCAGAAGTTTAGCAGCATTCTTCTTTTGAAGATCATCCTCGCAAGTCGTGACTGTGCACAATCTCCCCATCTGTTGGTTTAGATTTTAATTAATATTAAAGAACTCAAACATGAAGGAAAAAAAAATCAAAATTGTGAAACTTGAATCAAAATCATTGTTAAAGGCTAAGCTCGTAAACTTTGTTGACATTTCCAAACAAAACTTGCCTCATATGTTAATTCAAACTCAGAATCCCACTCATTCATGCGTCTTCGAATTCTAGCCAGCATTTTATCAAGTGATTCCACCGGCCTCAGCTGGTATAGAGATTAATATTAAAGAACTCATCAAATATGGACAAAGAAACTAAAATTGTTTCAATAAAAAACAATGCTAAGACCCCATAATATTTTTCAGAAAAAACTTGCCACATAATTTGCCCTAGCAGCAGCACACTTGGAACATCGCCTATTTCTATTTCTAGCCATTTGCGCTTGTGAGATGTTGAAGATTGGGAAGAGACTCGGCTGCACGGGTAAAATGAATGAACAAAAATGTGAAAAAACAAATTTAATTTGATGATGATGATGATGACGACGATGATAATTAGAAAAATAAATAAATGAGGATCAACATGTATTGTATATAAGACACCATGAATTACAAGTTAGACACAATGAGTTACATGAACACCGGGTATCGATAGAGATTTCTTGCGACCAAATTTAAAAGAAAAGACTCATTGAATTGATCGAACAGAAAATCCCAAATTCAAAAAGTTTGTATAAACCCTAACCCTAAAGGCAGCAAGAGACATTCAGTAGCAACTAGAATTGAAAAAGAAAAAAGAAGAAGAAGAAGAAGATTCTTCTTTTCACAAATGATAATAATAAGAAGAAGAAGAATGAAAAGACCTTGATATATGAAATTGCGGAAATTAAGAAAGAAATGAAAACTGTGAAGCCCTAGAGAGACAAAGTAAGTATATATAGTAGTAACTGAGAGTATAAGCTATGTGGGCTGAATGATATTTGAAAACCCAAGCCCGAGCCAAAGCCTGAGCCCGATCCTCCTTTCTTCTTTCTTTGACTGACTTCATAACAAGAGGAAGTTTCAGAAACCGAAAAAGGGACATAAATCGGTTTGTCGGTCTCAAGCAGTTGTCGTTGAAGATGTGACGATTTCCTCAAGAGTAACAGCACCACTGTTTGTGATTTGTGAGTGTGCTTGTGAAGGAAAATGCCAAGAAGAGAAGAGAGAGTGATCAAAATTACTGGTGTGACAGCTGAAGGAAGGAAAGGAAAATATGAATGTCATGTGAGAGATACGTATTTTGCGTGGTTATTATTTTTTTACCGTTTTTTGCGTAGTTATTATTTTTTACCATATTTAATTTAACCTTTTCTCCTTTTTTTTGTAAAGAACCTTTTTATCCTCATTTGAGTGGTCGACTAAACTAAATAAAGTATAAGGAAATATAATATATCGTCTTAATATTAGATAAAAATGTATGATATATCAAGTCTTGACCAGAACAAAATTACTAAATACAAGTATCCCACCAAAAAAATAAAGTATCATACCAAAAAAGATATTAAATACAAGTATTGAAAAATTCCTCTAAATACAAGTTCTAGCTCAACCGATAAAATGTCGAAATTGTTAGGCCGGACGCCATGATCGGGGTTCAAACCCCGGTAGCTCCACTTGTGTGTGAGTTTATAATAGCTTTGTCATTTCGTCTATTAAAATAAAA
>Ga0099826_10003002_pt1 | contig 11237 bp, 6 predicted proteins | sample Mtrugardesep15_FD_76830 | JGI IMG/M metagenome (GOLD analysis project Ga0099826, IMG submission 76830) | Root nodule microbial communities of legume samples collected from California, USA - M. trunc garden sep15 | ecosystem: Host-associated > Plants > Roots > Nodule | place: USA: California...
GAATTTTTTTGTTAAATCAATGATAAAATATATTAGGTAATTAACTTTTTTTCATTCAATATTGTTAATTACCTAATATATTTTATCATTGATTTTGAAACAAGTTAATTATAAATCAAAACTAGTCTAAATATATAACTAGTTTTGATTTATAACTAATTTATTTCAAAATCAATGATGAAATATACTTAGGTAAACTTTTTTTAAAGGAAAATCGTGATAACCAGTATAAAATATATTTTTTAAGGAAAATCGTGATAAACAAATTTGACCAATTCTTGGTAGATGATCTCTACTTAGATTCTTTGGGACTGATTCATTTTTTATGTTTTGCACAACTCTCATTTGAATTTGTAGCTTTGGAGATTTTATATTGTAATGCAATTAAGGAAGATTGAAATTTCAGTTGAAAAAAATTGCCCCGTTTAATTTTAGTTGTAGCCCTTGTATCTACTTTGTTGATTTTGAACAAGATTTGTTTCCGCATGAAATGCACATGCGCATATTTTATTTCCAACCAACCGTAGCCTCAATTTTTGATGACTTTAATTGACAATGATACATAGTGATAGTACATACACTCTTCGTAAATAAACAAATAAATAAATACGTGAGGCCCAATTATTCAACAAAATTTTTATACTATCTCTTAATTTCTTGTTGGTCAAATAAAAAATCTTATAATTTCTTGACTAGTAATCTAAAGATACAACTCAGTTTCTTTTTTGACGGGATAAAGATATTACTACCTCCCTAATTATAAGATTCTTTTCAGAATTTTTTTTTTAATAAGACCCCTTTGCTATTTCTAACTATATTAATTATTTCTTTACATGCATGCCCCTATTTATTATACATCTTTTTCTTCAATCAGCAATAAATAGCATATGGAAAATATAAACTAACTTTCTCTCTTAAGGATAAAATTGTAAAAACAATTACAAACAACTTTAATACAAATATTTACTTTTTTAATTCTCGTGATTTTTGCAAAAGAGACTTATATATAAGAACTTTTTAATTCTTGGAGCATAAAAATGCTCCCTAGGCTTTCCAAAGTCAAAGCTGTTAGTTTTAACACGTACCATCTCACTTTCACGGTCAAAGATAGTTTCCATCAAATTATTCATATTCATCTACTCCCTTATGTCCAAAAACTTAATAATTATGATTTTTGTCACTATAAAATTTTTAAATTTAAGTTCTAATTCCTATAAGCTTTTTAATCAGTTTTTGGTCCTTAAAATTTTTTCTATCACCATTTATGTATCCTGTTTTTAAATCATGTACATATTTCATATTTTTGAATAAATTTTTATAGAGATATTTATAATATTATAGCAATCTTTTGTACCAAAAATTTGGATTTTTTTTAACAATATACGAATTAAATATAAATTTTTAAGTGTTAAAAACTTTAAAATTTATATTTAATCCATCACTTGTTAAAAATAAATTAACTTTAGCAAGAGAGATTTCTATATTGTACATTCGTACTAGACTTGACCACAAGAAAATAACACAAAATTTTAAAGGATAGGCATGATTTTACTTAAATACAGGGATCAAAAGTTGTGACAGAAAATTTTTGAGGGCCCAAAAATTGATGAAATTTTTTAAAGAGACTAAAACTTGAAATTTAAAAATTTTATAGTGACCAAAAATATATTTAACCCAAAAAAATAATCTATTCCCTCATTCTTTCCTTAAAATAATTTTTACCCTCATTCTCGTAAACACAACATGTATACTTGGTCATAATACCACTTTTCTTTAACCTCTGAAATTTTTTGGTACAAGGAAGGAGATGCGAATTCGAAAAATTTCCATAATATGATGTCAAACAGGCAGCGTCAGAATTCTTTACATGTGGTTCACGTTGATGGTGTTCTTGTAGAAGAGGTCCAATATATTCGAACGACAATCCTAAATCACTTTGCCAGTCACTACCGCGCTCCAGATGTTGTTCGGCCTGGGGTGGAAGGATTGAATTTTCGAAAGTTGACATATGCTCAGGCAGGTATTTTGGTGCGTCTGTTTTCTTTGGAAGAGGTAAAACAGGCTGTTTGGGATTGTGATAATTTTAAAAGTCCTGGGCCGGATGGCATAAATGTCGGTTTCATTAAAGATTTTCGACATGAGCTGAAAGATGATTTTATGAGATTTTTAATGGAATTCCATCGAAATGGGAAATTGACGAAGGGTGTAAACTCGACGTTTATTGATTTGATTCCGAAGGTGGACAGTCCTCAAAGACTTGCTGATTTTTGACCAATCTCTTTGGTTGGCTGCATGTATAAAGTGTTGTCAAAGGTTCTTGTGAATAGGTTACGATCTGTCCTGGGTTATGTGGTGTTAGATGCTCAGTCAACCTTTGTTCGTGGCAAACAGATTCTTGATGGCATTATTATTGCAAACGAGGTGGTTGATGAAGCCAAACGCATGAAAAATGAGTTGTTATTGTTTAAAGTTGACTTCAAAAATGTGTATGATTTGGTTGATCTTAATTCAGTGATGTTGAACATGAATTTTCCAACACTTTGGTGGAAGTGGATAATGGAGTGTATCGGAATGGCTACTGCATCGGTTCTTGTGAACGGGTGTCCGACGGAGGAGTTCCCTATTGAGAGGGGGCTCAGACATGGGATCCTCTTTCGTCGTTATTATTTTTATTGGCGGCTGAGCGGTTTGAGGTTTTGATGAAGGCTTCGGTGACAAATAATATTTTTAATGCGTATGGGGTGGGAAACCAATGGGAGTTCAAGTTGTCTCATCTTCAGTTTGCCGACGTTACTCTTATTATTGGTGAAAAATGTTGGCTGTATGTGCGTTTGATTCGAGCTGTGTTGTTACTACTTGAGGAGGTTTCGAGGTTGAAGGTTAATTTTGATAAAAGTATGTTAAAAGGTGTTAATATTCCTCCGACTTGGCTGTCAGAAGCTGCTTCTGTGTTGAATTGTAGAACTGGTACGATACATTTTATGTATATGGGGTTGCCTATTGGTTGAGATGGTAGGAAACTTAGTTTTTGGAAGTCGATCGAATTATTGCTCGATCATCGTCATGGAATAATAAGTTCTTGTCTTTTGTTGGTCACCTGGTTTTTCTAAATTATGTCCTATCCTCTCTTTCGGTTTTTTTTCTTTCCTGCTTCAAGGCACCTACAAATATAATCTCCTATATCGAATCTATCAAAAAAAAAAATAATTTGAGGGGTTGTGACGTTTCTAAAAAAATTGTTTGGATAAAATGGGATTCTATTTGTTTACCTGTGAATCTAGGTGGTTTGGGGGTTCAGAGGTTAGGGGAATTTATCTCTTGGGAAGTGATGCTGGAGGTTGTTAGTTGATAAGGAAGGGTTGTGGTACCGTGTGTTAAAGGCACGATACGGGGAGGTGGGTGGCTGAATTCAAGAAGGGGGTAGAAATGCTTCTGGGTGGTGGAGGATTATGTGTCACATGAGGGAAGGGGTTGGGTCGGGAGTAGGGCGTTGGTTTGATGACAATACTAGGCGGGTGGTAGGTAACGGGCATAACACTTTCTTTTGGACTGATAATTGGCTGGGTGGATTTCCTTTAAGGCTTTAATTCAGCCACCTATATGAGTTATCAGTGCATAAGGAGTGTTCGGTGGAGGATATGGCGAGATTGGGGTGGGAGGAAGGCGGTCATGCTTGGGGATGGAAGAGACGTTTGCTGGCGTGGGAGGAGGATATTATGAGGGAGTGCGCTACTTTGTTGAATAACGTTATTTTGCAGGATAATATTCAGGACTATTGGTGTTGGTTGATTGATCATATCCATGGCTATTCAGTTCACGGGACTTACTGTTTCCTAACATCTCAAGATGAACATCAGGTCGGTGGTGCAAACAACGACGTGTGGCATAAACTAGTTCCTGCTAAAGTTTCTCTTTTTGCTTGGCATCTCTTTCAAGATGGAATTCCTACAAGATCAAATTTGGTGAGACGAAAAGTTCTCCAACATAATGATAACTTGTGTGTTGGAGGATGTGATATCAGTGAGACGGTGGATCATCTCTTCATTGGGTGTGCTTTATTTGGGAGTGTCTGGTACTTAGTCTGTCATTGGCTTGAATTTTCTTTTGTCTTTCCAGGATCGATTAAGGACCACCACTTCCAGTTTATTCATTTGGCGAGTTCGCCGAGAGCTTCTCATTTTTATTTCAAGGTTATTTGGCTTGCTTGTGCTTGGGTAATATGGAAGGATAGAAACAACTGTGTCTTCAAAAATGCGGCAATTGATCCTCACAATATTGTTGAAAAAGTAAAGCTGAATTCCTTTTTATGGTTATCTTCGAATTGTGTTCCACTTGCGTTTGATTTTCATGATTGGTGGATAAACCCACTCCTATGCATGGGTGTCATGTAATTTTTACTTTGTTTAATTTTCTGGTTGTGCCAAGTGCCAACCTTTGTTAGGTGCCATGTTTCTGTAACAGACCTTGGGTGTTTCATCACTTTTAGCACATCTTGTGCGGGATGAATCACTTTTCATTTGAGCAATATAATCCATTTTGATTTGTTAAAAAAAAAAAAAAAAACCTCTGACTCCACCTAACTGAAATATGTTTTAATAATTGGGAGTTCAACCAAAGATAAGTAAAGATTGACTAATAATTATTCAACTCATAAATCACACTCGAATTATCTTAATTTATCATATAAATCACACTCGAATTCTCTTAAATAATTTATCTTACGATAGAAAACACTTGAATTCAATCCATGATTACTATAATACAACTATCTCATACTCCCTAGGTCATATAATATAAATCCACTTTGTTTTAGGGGAATATAAATCCACTTATAATTCTTGAGCAAAATGGTTACTATATTTTTATTTTTAAAATTTTAATAAAATTGATTAATTTATCTAACAACAATAAAGGTGTTGTTTTAGTTTTTTTTTTAGGGGTAAGATATTGTTTTAAATAATAAGACTATCCTAAAAAAAATTTAAAAAAATAGAAACTACCCCTAATTAAATCGTAAATAGAAATTCAAAATCTACCCTAAAAACAACAACTAAGAATAACATCTAATCTAATGGATACTCAATTTAATAAGTTAAACAAATTGCTTTTCAGAAAATATACAATTCCCGTCAACAACACCTAAAATCTGATGACTAAATTTGACAAGTGCACCAAATTGTTTCGAGTTATGAAATAGTAAGTAAAATCGTATACACAAGGATTTCTGTTTTGATTAGGTAACTAGCTAAACTTATTAAAAGAATAAGTTAAAAAGAATTAACATGGGGGAGTTTTCAAGTTTGATTTGATTGTGTAAAACAATTGAGTTGTTTCCAAAAAAGTAAAGGTTTTAATCAAGAGTTTTAATGGCGATTAAGGCTCTTCAAAACCCCTCGTTCTCTTTATTGGGATTAATTCAAATACAATTACTAGTTATGAAATGAGAGGTCTGATTCAAGTGGTTAGTTTGGTGATATCTAGCGTCCCTCTAGATGTCAAGTTGCTCCTCAATCACCCTAAAGGTCATACGTGCAATATGAGTGCAGGGTTGTCAATCCTATAGTATTTTGTAGACGGTTAGATAATTACTAAGGCGGAGGCTTACTCTCTCCTAGGTAATTGAAACATAAGCAAAGTAAATATTCCTAAATTGTCATCTAAAGGAACCACTTTTACCTATGAATATTAGAATTTCACAACATACCTTTGCTTGTTCCTAATGGATTAAATGGATAGACATAACCCTATCTTACTAAGGGAAGAGGATAAGTTCATATGCAACAATTCTGAATATAAGTCGGATAAACTTCTGTAACCTATTTCTATGTTCAATCATATTTCCTAGGTTAGTCACACTCCTTCGGTTTTTGTCTTTTTCTTTATTTATTTGAGCATTTTCTTCTTTCGAATCGGTCTTGGGACACTCCACAATTTGTAATATCTTCAAAGGCCTTTTAAATCTTCATTTCATGGCTTTAATATCTTAACGAAGTCTCTTGCTTTGTCGAGTTACATGATTTTTCACTATGATACTTCAAAAACACTTATGAATTGCTTGGTTTAGGGAAGAACTAGAATTACAAGACTAGATATGAAAACATTAAAATATATCCCTTAAACCATGATTAACTTCTCTAAAACTCCTCTTTATTGACTCAAATCACTACTAAAATAACTATAAAACTTACTGAAAATAATGTAAGATGACTTGTCTTCATGGAGACCAAGATATTTCATAGATTTTAGTCAATTTAGTAGTTTTATCCCTCAATTTCTCAATGTAGAGGCCTCTTGAATCTTCATTTCATGTCTTTCATGTCTTCATGAGGTGTCTTTCTTTGCCGAATCACATGATTTTTCACTACAATACATCAAAAACACCTATGAATTGCTTGGTTTAGGGAAGAACTAGAATTACATGACACGATATGAAAACATTACAATATGTCCCTTAAACCATGATAAACTTCTCTAAATCTCCACTTTATTAACTCAAATCATTACTAAAATGACTAAAAAAATACTGAAAATAATGTAAGATGACTTGACTTCATCGAGACCATGATATTTCATAGATTTTAGTCAATTTAGTAGTTTTATCCCTCAATGTAGTTGTTTACATCTTCGTTTATATGAGTGCTTTCTTCATCCGAATTGGTCTTGGGACACAATTTCAACAACTTGTCATATTCAGAGACCTCTTGAATATTCATTTCATGTCTTTCATATCTTTATAAGGTATTTTTATTTGCCAAATTACATGATTTTTCACTACAATACTTTAAAAACACCTATGAATTGCTTGGTTTAGGGAAGAACTAGAAAAACATGACTCAATATTAAATATAACAACATGTCCCTTAAACCATGAGAAACTTATCTAAATCTCCACTTTATTGACTCAAACCACTACTAAAATGATTAAAAAACATACTGAAAATAACGTAGGATGACTTGTCTTCATGGAGACCAAGAAATTTCATAGATTTAAGTCAATTTAGTAATTTTAGCCCTCAAGGTTGTTTTTGTCGTTTTCTTTGTCTGTTTGAGTGCTCTCTTCTTCTGAATTGGTCTTGGGACTTGGTAAAAAAATTTCTTAATTTGTAATATCTTCATAGGCTTATTGAATCTTCATTTCATTTCTTTCATATCTTTATGAGGTGTTTTGCTTAGCTGAATTACATGATTTTTCACTACAATACTTCAAAAACACTTATGAATTGCTTGGTTTACGAAATAACTAGAATTACATGACTTGATATGAAAACATTACAAAATATCCCTTAAACCATGAGAAACTTATCTAAAACTCCTATTTATTGACGCAAATCGTTATTAAAATGACTAAAAAACATACAAAAAATAACGTAAGATGACATTTGTCTTCATGGACACCAAGATATTTCATAGATCTTCCAAATATCATCTATGAAAGAAAATTGTAGGACCATATTGATTGAGTTTGCAAACCAAGACTACAACTTTATTACAAAGGAGAACTCAAACAAAAGATGGAATGAACTTTCTACATTTTTTAAACAAAGATTATACATAGAGGGAATATTGCAACCCCTCAACATTACGTTTTCATATGAGGGGTGTAACACCCTAAACCTCACATTACTATTTTCTAGTTAAAAATAATAATAATTAATTAAGCATGCAAGCATGTCACACAACTTCATGAAATCAAAAATACTTCATTTAAATTAAAAACGACGTAATGGAATAATTTTCAAAACATCAAAGTAATTGTATCATCATTGTATCAACATCAAAACCGAATTCGAAGACAAATTATGAAACAAAGTCTGAAATGGAAAGAAACCCAAATCCCTAGTGTTAATGATCAAAACATCGACTCGATAAAGACTTCTAAAAACGATAAACAAAAACAAGAAGGCTTCAACGCCATCCTCTGAGAATCACTGCTACTAAGTTTCCTCTTCATGCGTATATGTATCAAGCGAGGGTATAGTCCAATAGAGGGTGAGAATATATCATACACAAAAGATGCATAAGCACATGTATAGATTTGGATAAAAGAACACATCAATTACATTTATGCATGTATACATCTTAGTCAGATAATTCACATTTCAATCTATACAATCATTTAATAAAATTAACAATCATCAATGAACATCTTATAATAACATGTATGCATCAACATCATTTAGGAATATCAAGTAGACATTTAGCAAAATATAGACCATTCACACACGACCATATAGAAACACATAAATGAATATCACATCTTTACACATATTCAGATAGACTTGTAGTTATGTATGCAATGTCTCTAACTCGACTCTATATGTATGTTATACCGGTTTTGGATATCAGAGGTATGTTACCGATTTATCCCCCATCTTTAAATCACATCTTTAAGTTGAATTGACCATGAATGCATGAACACCAAGTAATGACTCAACAATGCACATTTTTATATGACTTGACAATTATACATCTTTATATAACACATCTTTATATCAACACATCTTCAAATAACATATCTTTATATGACACATCTTCTAATAATACATTTAGTTACACATCTTAAGTTAATACATTATTTCCACATCATTATATGTTTCACAAATTAAACTTTAAACATCTCATCCCTACCAGTTATTTAACTACATCTTCTACTCAATTCGTCGCCTAGCGTCTATTATTAAAAATTGCCAAGTTTCTTTACCCACCTTCACTTGTTATCAATGAAAATTATTTCATTAAGTCCTTCTTCCCATTAATTGAATACACTATTGTATTCCAAGTTCTTTCTAAAGTTATTTCATCGGTTGTACTGAATCATGTTACTAAGTTAAATCCTTAAAACCTTTCTAACCATCATGATTCTTATTTCAATTTAACTTAGTAACATTAATTCATCTTAATTACGCATCCCCTCTCACCCAAGCCCCAAAATAGAAGCGAATCAGCGTCAAAGGAATGTCCTATAACACCCGAAACACCACTGGACCTATAATTGACATAACAACTTAAGTTGTTGTTGTCATACACTCTTAGAAAGTAGGGAGGTAGCCTAGCGAGACTCCCAGGGCAAAAATGCCCAGAAACTTGTTATTTCGCTTGCTTAGCGAGTATATCAGTACCAGAAACCCAGAAAATCGTATTTTTACCTCGGTATCGAACCTAAATCATCCAAAGGACCGCGTTTTTTTAATCTCTTATGACCATAAGTGGTAGAAAACATTACATACGTTGTTTATGTAGTGATTAGACACTTATGTCATCTTAAACCATTAATTAACCATCAAATTTTATGACTTTTTCACAATTTGACACATAAGAAATCAAAACAGAACATAACCATGAATAAACTACAAATTTAACACATTAAATTAATGAATTCAGAGATAAGAATATACCCAAAATCACATCATCAAATTAGAGCACGAATTTAACATGAATTCATTAAACGATCATGAAAACAAATGGAAAACAAAATCCCTTCAGTACACATATGTTCATACAACCCTTATGGTGAATAGAGACTCCCGCTTACCTAAAAAATCAGCAAAACTAGCAACTTGTATTGTTGGGTCTCTCTCTAACTTCTCTCCTTGCTTCCTTGCCTCTTTTCTTGACAACCCTAGTTCCTCCTTTGCGTCTTCTCTCAATTCTGCTCTTTGTGTTATGTAACCTAATTCTCTTAGGACTTTCCACTATTTATAACCACTAATTGGGCTTGGTTTTCTCATAACTTTTTAACAGGTTTACTCGTCACACCCCCAGATTGGTTACTAATTCTATTGTAACTATTTAGTTCAACTATTGACACCTCCTTGTATTTATTTAATTAAAACACTTCTTAACTTACTTACTTAAACTCCTTTTTACTAATACACCTCTATTCTCTCATATTTGCTAAAAATACCCCTTTGTCCTTAATTTCTCATAATCTCCTATTTTTAAACAACTAACTAACTCATCTATTCGCTAAATACCCACAATCCAACAAATTTTATTGAAAACACCAAACATAGAATTTCGTAATAATACTAATATTACATAACAATAATACTAATATTATATAACAATAATACTAATAAGGCGGAACATGAGAATCTTCTTATGCATTAACATCCACACAAATTAAGGAGGAACATATAAACTCCAAATTGTTTTAGCTCATTGTAAATCCTAAAATGGTTGGAGTTTGAAAGAATATGCTTCTTTTAGCTGCAAGTCACCATTAGTTGTGTGTTTCCATTAAAGTTGATTATGCTTTTGGGATAGTAACTTGATGTTTAGGTTGTGATAGATTAGGCAACATTTTAATGAATTGAATAGGGATCCGCCATTTACCATTGAGAAGCTATTCATTAACAGTTGAAGAAAGGAGACGACCGATATCATTTAGAATACTAAAAGCTTTAGATAGGAGAGGACCGCACCATGCATCATTCCATAAATGTATGCAAGTTACATCTCCTTGAAGCCATACTGAATATTCTAGTATGACATTAAACTCATCTTTGATGTTGCTCCAAAGTGAAGAGAAGATATGATGGTTGATGGTGGATTTATTTCTAATCACTCTGTCTTTGAGAAGAGTTGCCCAAGATTTTGGAAAATGGAGCAAGTTCCAGAACCAGGCACGGATGCAAGTAGAGCCTTTAGAGGTCAGTTGACCCCACTCTTTGTCAATATTTTTTAACCAATAATACTATATTTTTATATGTTTGACCCCACTATAATTTTTTTGTTGAAGAAAACTCTACTTTAATTTTTTAGATTGCTCACACATAACTCAATTTATACACTTGAGACAAACAATATAAACTACTTTATTATATTGGTTAAAAATAGTAGTATTGCTTTTACTTTATACAATGAAAAAATATAAGAAAATGTTAACCGGTGCCCCCGGGGCACTGGTTAAGGAACAAAAGTGGTAAGTAATTGTATTGGAACTTGTGTTTTCAACTTCTAAAAAACATAAAAAATGTTATTTTCATTTTAAAATTTTCTTTTTTAGTTTCCTTAACTAGTGCCCCGGAGTTACCGGTTAACAAGACCCAAAAATATATTAAAAGAAAAATGGTGGTCACAAACTCACTAATAAAAAGAATAATAAAAAGAAGATGAAAAGTTAGTGACGACAGTGCAATTGCAATTGCAAAACCTTCTCTTACCGTAGCCTGCAGCGATTCATTTCCATACCACACCACTATGTCAATCTCAATTCTCAATCACAATATCAAAAA
>Ga0099826_10003003_pt1 | contig 11234 bp, 6 predicted proteins | sample Mtrugardesep15_FD_76830 | JGI IMG/M metagenome (GOLD analysis project Ga0099826, IMG submission 76830) | Root nodule microbial communities of legume samples collected from California, USA - M. trunc garden sep15 | ecosystem: Host-associated > Plants > Roots > Nodule | place: USA: California...
CTCTTTTAGCATTCATGTTATGGATACTCCTCCTAGTGAGGTCTCTAGTCTTCTTTTTGATGACATTTCTGGGGCTAGCATGCCTAGAAACATTCATGTAACTCTATAGTTCTTTTCGTTTTTTGGGCGTCAGCCCTCTTTTATTACCAAAAAAAAAAAGCTAATAACTTAGTTAAAAAACTAATTTATAGTTGATGGTCGATGGTTGATACCTTATAATTGAAAAGTCAGCTTAATTTATTTCACTATTTCTTTATTTAACATTATATATTATATGAATTAAAAGCAGGGTCATAAAAAAAAGTGAACAACAGTTTGGCCAAAAAAAAAAGTGAATAGCAAAATATAGAAACACCTTGCCCTGACTAGTAAAGCTATGAGGTTGGTTTCAGTAAGCCATAAAACGTGGGAACGTGGGAGGTTTTTTTTAATTTAAAAATAATTAAATTAAATTAACAAGGTTAAAATTGGAAGAAAATATAAAAAACTATCAGTTATAAGCTAAAAAGCTACTTGAAATAGCTTTTCAAAAAAAGTTATAAGCTCGTGAGAAAAGCTTGTTACCAAACACATCACGTTTTCATCCAACAAACTTTTAAGCTAGTCAAACAACCTATAAGCTAGCTTTTTTGTGTTACCAAACACAGCCTAAGTTTCTAACAAAAAAGTAATAGATAAGAAATAAATAGACCTATAAGATTAAACTCAATTTAATATTTAATAAAATATTTTAGAGAATTTAATTATATGTGATACCATATTTTAATTTTTATTTATAATAATACATATAAATGTGTAAAAAAATGATGTAGATACTATTTTATTTTATTTTATTTATAAAAAAAACTGGCCTACCATGGGTCTAACATATACTAGTTCGTAGGCCAATGTAAGCCAACAACATCTTAATAGTAATACTAAAGTAAATAGATATGATAAAGTAATCGTTTGATACAAAATATAATAAAAATGAGTAAATCATTAAATTGGTTTTTGTGTCCTTGTAAATCATTCTTAAACTAGTCGTTGACTTTGTTAACCATTTAAAGTAATACTTATCTTTATCAAAAATTTCAAAATTAGGTCCTTTTTATAAGGAACAAAATTATGTTTTTGTTTTCATGTTTTGTCATATGACAATTGACAAGGCGTCGAATTGAGAAACTTTTGATAAAGACACAGACTAGTTTGAAATATTAATAGAGTCAGACTAATTTAATGTGACTTATAGAAACAAAGACTAATTTGATGATTTGCTCTAATAACACAGTAGAAAGACAAATTAAAATAACACAATGAAAAATGAGAGAAAATTACTTTTATTCATGATCGAATTATTTTTGTGGGATACACTCTTGGCAATAATAGTGACATTTCTATCAATGAACTCACTTTTAACTTTTCATCTTCATACTTGCTTAAGTTTGTTGCGCCAGTGGGTCCAAAAGTTTTTTTTTACAGTTTGTAGTCGACCTTTTTAGCCAATTTGAGTCTAAATTATGCTAGGTGGTAGACTCCGGTAAGTAAGCCTGAATTATTCACATTAGTAAAAAGATATGACAAGACAAATATAGCACTGCAGAATGACAAAAATTAAAATAACACTATGGAAAATGGGAGAAAATATTACTTCCGTAAACGATCGAATTATATTTATTTGTTGGTACATTGTGTCAATATTAGTGACATCCTTGCCAATGTACTCTTTAACTCTTCCACTTCATATATACATCATGTCATCCTTATGTCTTTATAATATCCCCTACTCAAACCCTCTTAAAAAAATATCTCTTACTCAAACACTACTTTAAATAACATTTCAAGCTATAAACAAGTGTGAGAAGTCTCTCTTCTAACAAATATGTCTCATTTAATCAAATAAACTTATCAGTTAACTTGATAAGTCATAAGTTAATTTATTGATGTTATCAAACAAATTTTATCTTCTTGTAAAAAAACAAACAAGTTTTATCTGTGCAGTTCTCTTCTACCATAATGCCAGTGAATTTGATTGGGAGCTCATTGTGACTAACAATATAGTGTCTTTGCGACTAGTGCCAACTCATGCCGAAAAAATACCATCAACAACATAACATAGGTTTGATCTTGATCACGAAATCACTGATCCTCTATCATAGGACCAGTGTTTTTCTTCTGAAAGCTTGTGATAGAAACTCTTAGCTAGTGGCGAGCGCAAAAGAGAAACGTGGTTGCAAAATCAACTTGTATATGTTGTACTCCTTGCGATGAATCAATCATACACATGCTTTGAGATTGTGAAGCGAGAGAAGATTTACGAGACAAAATAAGGATGTCAATGTGCATCTATAAATGGAGATTCCCGTGGGGCCTGTCTCTCATTTGGAGATCGCCGACAAAGAATTCTTCACTTGGAGACAAAAATGGGGGAGAAAGACCTCCAAAAGTAGTCTGGAGATGAGCACAAGGATCATACTCCCCACCAAACGGGGATCATGTCCCCGAGCAATTCACTAATATATATTTTGCATTCTATATATAAATGTTTCATGTTGTATTTATTTGTCATTCGGGGATGGGGGACAATTTGAGTGACCGCAGGAATGAGGACGGGGAAGAAAATGGGAACGGGAGTGGGGGTAATTCGAGTGGCAGGGCGGAGAGCAGGGAAGCGATCTCCGCCCCATTGACATCCCTAAGACAAATATATTAATCGATCACATCGATTGGTCTCCTCCTCCCTTAGGTTGCGGCAAGTTTGAGGGTGGATGTTCAAAAGTTAAATATATTCTTCGCCTAAGTTTTCTGCGTCTGCTGCCTAAGAAAAGCATATATTGTTGCAGACTTGAACTTAGTTTGAAGTTTCTTTATATGTATGCTGCTTTGTGATTTTCTTGTTGATTTTCTATAGGCTCACTAAATGCTTCCAATGGAAATCTTACTGTCAAATCCGTGTCAGATGTGTATCAGAATACACACAAGATAGAAGCTACTCCCACATGCAATAATAACACCAGAACCAGTGAGGGTAATATTGATATTGGTTCTTCTTTACCCTTGGTAGAAGTTAAATCTTCTTTAAACTGTGATGCTGCATTAAGGACTGGCTTGAGTTTAAATCGAAATGGGTCAAGGCAAACTCTTTCTAAGGATAAAAAGAAATCCTTTCGATACGTCGAAGACATAACAAAAGGTTCTGAAAACATTAAAATATCATTATTAGACGAAACCAACAGTGAGGATATTCCAAAATTTAATTACATTCCATGTAACACAATGTATCAAAGTGCAAATGTTAATATTTCATTTGCTTGGATTGTGGATGAGGATTGCTGCTCCGATTGTTCAGGCGACTGTCTTCCCTTGTCAGTTCCTTGTGCATGCTCTCAAGAAACTGGTGGAGAGTTTGCTTACACTTTGCAAGGTTTGTTGAGTGAAAAGTTTTTAACAGATTGCATGTCTATGGTAAAGGAACCCAGCATCATCATTATGTGTATTGTAAAAGAGTGCCCAATTGAGAGGACTAAGAATGAGACCAAACCTGAACCATGCAAGGGACATCTGGTTAGGAAGTTTATAAAGGAGTGTTGGGGGAAATGTGGATGTGAAATGCAGTGTGGAAATCGGGTAGTGCAGCGAGGTTTAAGCCGTAAATTGCAGGTAAACTATTCTCTGAATAAATTGCACCTTATTTGAAGAGAGTTTTTTTGTTTGAAAAGCAAATCTTATTTGATGAGAGTTTTATTTAGTTTTGTTTGTTTTAATTTTTTGTTATGGTTGGTTGATGAATTTAAGGCAAATGAGATTTGCAATATGTTTAGGGAAGGATTTATGTCTTTGATCAACTATTTCTTTAAAACTGTTGGCTGAGTACTCTTGGAACTTATCTGTTGATTTTTCTTTGTTTACCTTAGTTAGTTTTACGTTGTTATGTTAGACGAAGTTATGGAAAATACGAATGCAATATGTTTAAGGAAGCATTTATGTCTTTGATCCTCTATGATTGAGACCTTGTTATCTTTTATTCTTGAGGTGTTCTTGACTCAAGAAGGAAAGGGCTGGGGCCAAGGGATCCTTTGTCTGTGAATATGCAGGGGAGATTTTAACCTGACAGGATTGTGTATAGTACCGGCAATGATAGACATACATATCCTGCAACACATGTGACAGGGTTGTTCGTTCCTTCTCCACAACTTGGTCTTTATTTTTTATTTAATAGTGTTCCTTAGCTATTTTATTTTTCGTAAAAGTAAGATAACATGCTTTGACTTGATTAAAATACAACGTGTTTTTAATTCCATATATGAAAATTGGCGGGGTGTGTGGAACAAGCTGGCCATCTTACGAGCTTATAATACATATCTGACATCACCAACTAATCAAAGAATAACTCAACTTACTTATATCACAAACTAATCAACGAATGATTCAACTTTTTCGGCTATAATTACACTATAATTCAAGTATAAAAATGAAATTACAACATTCAGATTGAATACAATACATTAGTACACCTTAACCTTATTACCACATGATGGGACAAAATTAAAAACTAGAAAAAGGTAATCGTGAGTAACAAGTTTCCACCGAATCCAAACATGTCTTTGTTTATGCTACAAGAACTTAGAGAATGTGGAGTGTTAAAAAAAAGCCAAAAGTCTCACAAAAACGCGTTTTTCCATTTCTTATTCCTATGAGCTGTATCCCCTTTGTTTTTTACTCAACCAATGAATCACTTTCTATGATTATTTTATTTCCATTTCCATGTGCTTCTTCATCTTCCTTCCATTCCACTTCTCAATCATACGTGCAAGACTTCTTGAGGGAAACAGAAACATTGATTTTCTTGGGATCAAATACGACAGAACAATGAACCTTTTTGTAGTATTTTGGCTTGACCAATTTCCCAAGCACATAAGCTCTAGATCTAATCTCAAAGCTCAATTTTAATGGTACTGGCAAAGTTGGCATACCAGTTGTGCTGCTAAGACTAGCACCACTTCCATACAGTGGAATCTTGCTCCCCATCACTGCCACACTCACTAGTCTTTGACTCCTCCTTGATTGATAAAACTTCTTCATCTGCAATAACAAATCCAAATAAAAAGACTGATACACAATTTTCACTAATTCATATCAAAACTAAAAATTAATGTGTACATCAGAATTCAGATTGACTCCAATCAGTAATCTCCTATATTCACATAGTTTGTCAGATAGAGATCGAACACAATCTAAACCATTTGATCTCAATCTAGTGACAACTAATATGATTATAGAGTAAACTCGGAGATTGCCAATTGCAATCAATCTGAATCCGTATCTATTAGAACACCGGACATAACATTGACACATAAAAGCAAATAATAAATTGCTATGTAAACTTAAATGTGTATGTGTTTCAGCTATCAGTGACGCAAACAATTGTCGGACACTAGACATGTCTTCAATCAAAGACTTCCGGATAAGATAAGTGTGTGTTACAACATATTAGTGACTTACATTGCCAGTACCAATTACAATTTCTGAATAGGATAGATCCAAAGGTGTGGATGAGACATGAACACCAAAAAATGTGCCCTTGTTACGATAAGTGAATTTCACAGTTGCATTCACTGTAATCATATCAGTGGCCACACCCGTTGCATCTGAACCAGCTTGAACTCTAACATGTTCAAATTTTATACTCTACAAAACACAAAATCAAAAATTGATTAAAACCCATTTGACATAACAATCTAAAATCTTAACAAAATAATAAAAAACAAATTTTTACCTTAATCATGACATGGGGTTTCATGGGTCTACTAGCACCCCAAAGGATAAGAGAGAAAAGAGTGAACAAAAGGAAAAAGCCAAGAATGAAAGCAAGGAAATACCAACGACGAGAAAGAGAATGATGATGATCTTGATTGTTAAGAAGACCTTCTTCTTCAATTACATCAATTTCTTTCCATGGCTTGGTATTACGGTGGTTGTTGTTGAGTTTCCGGGAACCGGAGAAACGGCTAGAGGAAGAGTGAGAATGAGGAGGAGAACCCATTGGGCTGATAACAGGAGTGGAATGAAAGGAGGTAGTGGTTTTTTCACCATCATGGGATGGACTTTGAACATAGTATGCTGGTCGACGAGGAGATCTTGTTGTGGATGATGCATCTAAGCTTGTAACCTCTGAGTCTGTCTTTGTATGCATCTTGTTCTTGTTGTTTTGATGATTTTAAGGAATTGAATTTGATGTGAAATATGAGAACTGTAGTGGTCTTAAATCTAGTAGATAGATCTGGTCACTGTTCTGTTTCTCTCAAAGAACCCAACAAACAAGCAATGAATATTGAATATGAAATGAAGGTACTATGTGTAGTACAAGAAAGAGAATTGCATAGGGTTAAATATGTTTTTATCAATTTTTTGTTTTGGTCTCTTTAAAATATTTTTTTAATTTTTAGTCTCTATAAAAAATTTAGTCACTATTTTTTGTCTCTATTTTTAAGTTATTTTTTAATGAAATTGTACATAAATGTGTAGAATATTGTAAAATAAATTCCCAAAAAAATTAGAATTTTTAACAAAAACAAAAATTAATTATGAATTTTTAACCATCAAAACTATAAAAATTCATATTAAATTCATGTTTTGTTAAAAAATTCTAATTTTTTTTTGAAGAGATTCTTATAATATTATGAATTTTTCTGAAAAGTTTTATTCAAAAATATGAATTCTACGTATAAGTTTACTTTAAAACAGGGACTAAAAGTGAAGATGAAATTTTTTTAAGAGACTAAAAGTTGAAGAAAAATTTTAACAAAACTAAAACGAAAAGTTAATATATTTATAGGGACTAAAAACATATTTATGCTCTTTTAATTTGGCTTGGTGGGTTTTCAGTGTTGAGATAAAAATAAAGAACATTTATGTTTTGACTAATATTAAGGCCAAGTTGTTCAAAAAAAAAAAATTAAGGCCAAGTAAAACTGAAAGTTAATTGTAATAGAAAAGGGAAAACAGAAAATCTAATGATAAGTTACATGTAGATGTTAACTTTTTTTTTTTTGGTGAATGTAAGATGATAACCAATGTATAGTATATGGAAACTGGATAGATAAATTAATTTTTATTTAAAAATGGTAAATATATAATACTACTATACTGGTAGTAGTTACTAATTAATATTTCAAACGCATGTATTTGTTAAAAGTTTTTCAATTAGGTCATTGTTTTATGAAGAAATACCTAATTAAGAAACTTTTGATAAAGACAAAGACTAATTTAAAATATTAATAGAATCAAAGACTAATTTAAAAATAACTTACAAATACATTGATTAATTTGATGGTTTATTTTTTTTAGAAATGTTAACAAATGTTTTAGGGCCTTTTATGTGCGGTGGTTAGACACGTATTCTATGTATTTTTATTTTTATTTTTGTGTAAATCCTCATGCTTTCATGTAAGAAGTTTGATGATTTAAAGTTTGACTCTGAAATTAATATAGTTTGGTTAAAAATTGTTTAATTCACGAATTAAATTTGAATTATTTCAAATGATTTCTATTTTGATGGAGTTTATTGACTATTTGAGCTAGATTTTATGATTGAATTCTATGCATGGTTTGAGCGAGTGAAAGATGTAAATGTTGTGGTGATGAGTAATAACGACCAAACAAACAGCTGCAATACAGTTGTCACACGAATCTGCTAGTGTTTATATGCTGTTGTCGAAGATTAGATCATTTGTCTATCAAGACCAACTAAAAGCACATGCGCACTTGGACTAAGACAGCATATATTGTCATGAGAGCAAATAAATCACAATCAATATCCTTTTTTTAATTTATGATGATGATTATTATATGCTGCTATTATATCACCTACCTTTTTTTCGCCTTACTATAGAGATTGCTTAAAATCCGCTCTATTCACTCATAATAAAATGGCGGTGGTGGAGATTGTTTATTGCCCACCCATCAAAACCGTACTTGTTTTATTTATCTACCTCAATTTCATGTTTATTTGTAAGAGACATGTGAAACACATATTAATAAAAGGACTCTACTAATGAGTCACACTAATATTTTATTTGTGTTTTGTCTCTTTTTTAAATAGACGATAAATGAAAAGTAGTTGAATGAAGCAAACTCAAACTCCCATCCATGACCAATGTTGAAAAAACTCACAAACGAGACTATTTATTTAACTTTTTTACTGACATGGTATGGTTAGTATTGTTTTGTCCAGATTCAAACGGTTTGAAACAGTTATACTATAAATTAGAGATCTCAAAAAATTTGATGTTCAATTTTTAAAACATTGTAGGTTTACCACGATTCATTGAATTTGTGGGTTAAACTCTTATAGATTGTTAAATTTGGTTCACCTACCGCATTACACACAACCATCGAAATAGAGTAAATTATCCTCTCTCTTTTTCTTTTGAAAAAATTATCCTTTTTTTTAAGAGATGTTAAAATTACACCACCTCTTATGTCAAAATGTATACTCATTGCTTCTTTTATGCAAAATTTATTAGAGAAAACTACAGAGAAGATTGCATTCCCTCTCCTGAAAGAATCTACAATTACATTATAATCTATACTCCTCTCTCTTGGTTAAACATTTTAGCCCATTTTAATATAATTAAACTTCTAATAAACATACATATTTTCAAAACAAAAAAAATTAGTTCACAGTATCACTAACGACATATTATAAACTATAAAGCAAAATCAATAAAAAATATTGAACTTCATCAAAAATAAAAATTGAAAATATAGGACAACAGATTAAAATTTGTAAGAACAAAACTAATTAAAATTAAATTTTATATTAAAAAATCATAGAATAATTAATAAAATATTTAAAGTTAATTATCATTGGCATATTGAATTATAAAGAAAAGTTGGTTTCTTAAACGTTGGCTTGAATTTTTTTCCAAAAAAAAATGATAACTTGTAAATTGGTTATTATAAAAATGTTTATTTGTATTAAAATGGATTAAAGTGTAACATATATTTAATTATCGAGGGATCAAAACGCAATTCAAACATCTCATAACATAAGAAAGGGGAGTATAATTTTTTTATATTTAATTTTTGAGGATAGAAAATGTATATTTTAATATAAGAGATGAGGGTAATGTAATCCAAGCTTATCTCACGAGTGTAATTTACATTAAAAAATAACAATATAAAAAATGAATGTTAAAAAGTATCATGTCGAATCAACGAGATCATTATATAAAACTAGCGAAAAGACGAGCACGTTTCGCACTTTTTATTGCGCTAACGTTTGAAAATTATGAACGGTATTTTTTCTTATGAAATTTTGATTTTGATTAAAAGTAAAAATATAAATGTTTGTTGCTTTTTTTAATGACACGAACAACAATCTTTATTATAGAAAAAATTGTTTAAGGGTATAATTGGGATAATAAAAAAGTAAGTATAAATATAATCATCTAGTTTGTTATATTTTTTAAAAGATAAAGGAAAAAAAACAGATATACATATATATTCATATCGTGTTTGTTACATTTGTTATAATATTTAAATTTATTCTTATTTATTTATTTGTTATATGTGTTACTTGTATTTAAAATAGGGCATTTTTGGAAAGAAAATTCCAACCCTTGAAAGGGGTAGTAGTATAGATAAACCATAACTGTGAGCATCTCAAAATTACTCTATCAGCCTTTTCATTGTATAGTTTCCTTGATTTAGAAAAGAAAAATAAGTTCCCCATTCCCTCCCATCAAAAACCCACCATCCAAACATACCTACAGAATACAATCTGAGACTTTTAAGAGGCATCAGATAAACAGTAACAACTTTATGGGTTAATCCAAGCTAAAAAAGGTAGTAAGGCGCCACTTTCAGGAGATAACTTTTACAACCTAGACTAGACTAGTTAAGGATAATCAAACTCTTTGTCTGGAATAAATAATAAGAGCTACGCTATTTTTTACCATTCACCTCCACTGATGCTGTACAAGATAGATTATGCAGTTGTTCCGCCTTCCCTCAATATTTCCTGCATAACCATAAAGTTTACAGTTATATTCTGCAAAACATCAATCTAGCATTTTTAAACATTTCTACAAAAACCAACGTAATTCAACATGAACTTCTATCATCATAGAGCGATATATCACAAGTCAGGGTCTATATAGCATAAAGAATCACTTCCTGTGTACATAACAAGTTATATTAATATTTCAAAGAAATAAATTGAACAAAGCTCAAACTGAGGGCTATTCAAAAGATATGCTTGCTGATTCTACCAGTTTTCTTTGCCATAATTAGTTGGTAGATCGTGTTCCGTCCAGTATAGGGTGCATAATAATACAACTAAACTTTATCTCATTAAGAAAGATGAGCAACACAAATGGATCGATTGATGCAATAAGTTCTATCAGCTATTTATGATAAATCTCGGTAAACAGCAAAATTGAACACTTATTCAATATGTTCTCGGTAGACAGCAAAACTGAACACTTATTCAATGTTATTCTAGAGAAGTTAATTAAGTGCTCGTTCACAGGTTATATTGAAAAATTAAATAAACTAGAAATAGCTTATGGACATAACATAAGTGAAAAGTGCTAGCACACTCTCGTATTGAGTGGAATTCATGTAGGGTCCCACCACTTTATGTGGGAGCATTCCCAAGATGGTGGGACCTGAATGAATTTCACCCAATAAGAGAAAATGTTAGAAAGTGTGTTGGAGCGAGTGCTGCTAGCACAGCACTCCTATCATAAGTAATAAGTGTATCAAACTAATATAAATACTCATGTCATGACATAAGCCCAAATAAAATCTTCCAAACACACCTTTAGTGCAAGATGTTTCATAGAATAACTTATTCTTTCAGCACATGCAGTGCAAAGTTCATCTATCATTCAAGTGATGCAAAAAATTATATCCTAGGTAGCAGCAATTGGCCAACACTGCCAGTACTGGTCACAGTGTGGGAAGCCAGGTGACAGATATTAATATGACTGCTACACTCTTCCTAGAATGTAATGCATGAGCATGAAGAATGCAGATTACACAGTTATTTACCATTCCGGTAGCATCATATGCCGAGAGCATCCTATCTTTCTTATCCTTCTTCTCTTGATTGCACTCAACACACCAGCCAGAGAAATCTCTTTTAAACTTTTGCATTTCTCTATAAAAAGAACTGCACAGAAATAATGCAACTTTCATATTTAATTTAATGAGTAATAAAAATAACAAGAAAACAATATAAATTATGA
>Ga0099826_10003004_pt1 | contig 11231 bp, 10 predicted proteins | sample Mtrugardesep15_FD_76830 | JGI IMG/M metagenome (GOLD analysis project Ga0099826, IMG submission 76830) | Root nodule microbial communities of legume samples collected from California, USA - M. trunc garden sep15 | ecosystem: Host-associated > Plants > Roots > Nodule | place: USA: California...
AATAATAATAATAATAATAATAATAATAATAATAATAATAATAATAATAATAATAATAATAATAATAATAATAATAATAATAATAATAATAATAATAACAAATTAATTTTTTTCCTTTATGCTGTGTTGATATTGAAAGTCAGACACACATATGTTGAGGATGTAATGTTACAAATTTTGTTTTCATTTTTTTTTTAAATAATTTAGTTGTTAGAAATTTATTTTTTTTAAAATGAATAAATAAAGTATCCGATATTTGAGTCCAACCCCTAGATGTAGAATGCATTGTCCCAAGTAATCTAGCTAAGCTAACGTCGAGATTTTCATATCTCATTCTATGCCCTGCATGATAGCTTGGCATTATTCATAGTTCAAAACAACTTGGCGTTTGGTAAATAAGAAACGACGAGGTTATTTTTCTCTTGTTTCATAATATTAACCATATGGTTACATGCATTACATTTTAAATTACCCATAGAAAATATAAAATTCTTTCTTCAATTGCATGAAAAGTGAACTACCTATTCAAATGCACAATTATCGTTTTCCCTAATCTTTTCCATTACTCAATCTCTTCTTAATTTATTTACATTACATTACATTTCACATGCATTACCCTTTTCCGTATGAACTAATCTTCAACTCCTTCACTTCATTCTCACTTCAATCAAGTAAAGTAAAACGCGCCGTTTTACACTTCCACGTGTCACATTCCCGTTCGTGCCGCGAATTTTCTCACAGAATCATTTCTAACCGTTTTTCTTCCATTTTCTCTCTCTTTTCTCAACCAATGGCAAATGCAAAATCATTGTTTCTTTCTCTCTTTATTCTCACTCTTTCACTTCATGTCACCGCCGGTTCACCACCGTCTCCATCACCGGCGCCGGCTAACACTCCATCTCATTCACTCTCCGCTCCGAATCATCCTCCGGCGAGTTCACCTCTAGTCTCGTCGCCTCCAGCACCGTCTCCGTTAAGTCCAAGTCCAATCTCCGCTCCGGCACCTTCGCCGGAGGATTCAACACCACTAAACCACATCGACGTTGATGAGAAAACAGAGGATTCATCAACAGAAGGAGGGATGAGTGGAAGCAAGAAAGCAGGGATAGCGATCGGAATAATCGTTGCAGCGAGTGTGCTTATGTTGGCGGCAATGGTGTACAAGAAACGGCAACAGAATCTACGAAGAAATCAGTATAATTTCGGCGTAAGAAGAGATATTATTCTGTAAACAAATACGTATAATTGTTGTATTTCTATACCGTATATGTAACTTCTTCTTCATTTGTATCCGTAGAGGTTATTATACTCTTCCTCTATATAGTTTTTTCTTATTTTGGCGTTATTTTCATACATTGATTCATATATTTTTTTTAAAATTCTTTTTGTTCTTGTTGATATGTGATGATTGAAATATATTTTTCAAATTTCTATATTATCATCGCTTTTTTCTCTTCGATTTTGTTGTAATAAAGAAACTCAATTTTTGTGAGTAATATTATGGTCTATTATTTGGATGGGAATTGCATTTCCGGTTGTAACTAATCTAGATCGTCCGATTTCAAATTGGAGGTTGAGATCATTTTATTGAGTTAAATAGTGCTTCAAATTTTAACCAACCAATCTCAAAATTAGAATACCGAATTTGATTCTTACTCATAAGAAAAAGGCTTAAATATGTATTTCATCCTTGTAATTAGGGGTTGTTTGAAGTTTTATCTCTGAGCTTACTAATCCTCCCATTTTGCCCTTGCAAATATTAATCATTTGACTTTTGGTCTTAATTAAGTTTTTTTGTTGAGGTGAACTGTCATTAGCGACGTGGTGTCCATGTGGCAAGTGATGATTGGACGAAGTGGTTAGCTTAAATAGATCTTTCGCCCCTGTAAATATAGGTCGTTTGAATTTTCGTCCCTGAAATTACTAATTAGATGTAATTAGGACCATTTTTCAAATGATTAATAATTGAAGGGGCAAAATGGGAGGATTAGTAAGCTTATAGATGAAATTTCAAACGACCCCTAATTACAGGGATGAAATGCATATTTAAGCCAAAAAATATATACATAATGACACAAATAAATATCGGTTTATAAGGTTATACTAGTGCTATTGTAAGGTTCATTTTTATTTTATTTTTTGAAAAATGATATGTAAACATCTAAAACCAATTTACACCTTGTAAGAGAAAGAGAGTGAATTGATAGATATGATAAGTTAATGATGTGATAAGAAGAGAGACCGAAATAAAATGAGCAGTGCGGATTTTTTTCATAACATAGTGCCATATTTAGCATTTATTTTTCAATAGGACACATTGCATTTCACACTATGAAATCCGAATAACTAACAGATTGGTTGACATAAAATGATCGCATAACTGACATTGTTGATTGTTCCAAGAATCTCTATATAATATTATTATTGATGGGGGCAATATATCGTTATTGACCTGTCTTATTGTATAACTGATGCAGCTAAAAAATTCCCCACCCCATACTTTATTTGTGACCTTTGTTAAAAGAAAATTTTCGGCATTTTCCAACTATATTGAAACATGAAAATATAATTTTCTGAGGTGACATAACAATAACATATACTAAATACAGTGATCACCATAGAGGATCAACCCAATTTCCCTTGTGTCGGGACCACATTGGCTAATCAGAATATTGAGATGTAGCTTTTACTCCTCTACAGGAGGGTCTACCCAACGTCCATGCTCTTTTATTAGATCGATCAAGGCATCGGTTGCTTGCTCCATTGCAATTGCACGCTTCACCACAGTCTGCAATTGTAACAATTCCATTCAACTTACTGTCAAACTCTATTCAACATAAAAAACGATAGTGATTTTTTTCTTGGAACATAAGTACATTTTTAAAATCAACATTTGCACTTAAGCATAAAAAGCATGTTACCTTGCCGACATAGAGGTCAATCTTCCCAGGAGCACCTCCCACATACCCAAAATCTGCATCAGCCATCTCTCCCGGACCATTTACAATGCAACCCATGATTGCAATCTGATGCGACATAGAGGCATAAAGTTAATAATATAAAGACATAACCATTCTCATTTCAAAGATGCAATTTACGAAGCATAGTATACAGAGACAATTTTGAACATGTTCTATGAAGGAAAGGACCAAGTGATATTACCGAAACGCCTGGGAGGTGCGATGTCTTTTCCCTAATTTCTGCACTTATTTCTTGAAGATCAAACAATGTTCTGCCACAGGATGGACAAGAGACATACTCCTGCAAGAAATGTCAGGCATATCAGCAAATATCGCGGCTTTTTTTTTCTTTTTCAATTCAACTTTTGTATTGTAATTTGTATGTGTTTGAACTACATACTGTTTTTGTATTTCTCATTCTGCAGCCTTGCAGCAAATTGAAAGATGTATTTCTAAGAAAGTCAAAATCTTTGTCCGAGGCTTCTAAAAGAAGACCGTCTCCAAGCCCATCAACCAGAAGAGCTCCAGCATGAGAACCAGCACCAATCACTAAGTCATCCCTGTAAGACAAGCTGATTAGGCTTCACATGTACAACATACCTGTTAATCTCAACATAATTAAAAAATTACCTGTGAATCCCATTTGGAAATTGAATGTGGTGAATAACAGGAAAGTCTAGAGAATTGTCTGATAGGTACTCGAATAACCTGAAGCCAGTAAGATGTTGAGATTAGAAAAAAAAGAATTTATATACTACTTGGATTCATGTTGCCATATTGATGCAGAAAATTATTAATCATGTGAAGTATTCTCACCTCCTTGCAGCGTGCACTCTACTAATTCTGTCTTCTGTATAAGGCAGGTCATGGAGAAGCATAGTAGCATCAACATCTTTGAGAATTTCCAGTTCTTCAGAAGGCTCATCCCCACGTACTGACACAACCAAGCGTGTGCCTGATAGGGAACCAATAGATATAAATCACACATTTACTATGAATATACAAAACAGGAGGAAAAAACAACGCGGATTGAGTAGCACCTTGAGGCAAAAGCTTATGAGCTCCAGTAGATAGCTCCTTAAGGTTTACCAAAACTATGGCATTTGGTAATGGCTTTGTTAGCTGCTCCGACAAAGGAGTTATAACTCCCATACTAATATCGATCAGTCTTTTTAGAGCTAGCCGCTGATCATAGTACCAAGAATGAGAGAGAGAAAGAGAAAATTATTCAAACTGTCACAATAACTTGATAATATAGAAATGGTTTTGCGGATAAAAAAGATGAAGAAATAAATGCTCCTAATTTAGACTTGGTTGCCAAAGTGAAGGTTCTTATTTCTTACAGCATCAACATCATCTACTGGAGGAAGTTCCCGCAATAAGATTGAATCTACTGTTGCCAGATCCTGAATATACAGGGCATACCATGTAAATAACTTGTTATTTAAATCCACAGGACATTTAATCGAATAAGATTGAGTAACCAAAACCTTAAATGGCATGCCAACAATGAGCTTTGCAGCAAGTGACTTATAAAGGAGCTCCGGCGTCTGTAAAAATCGGGGAATAAAGAGGATATATTAACACAAACAGACATATTGACAGGAACATTTGGTCAGACAAAAGGAAGAGCGAACAATGAGGATGTCAAAATGATACCTTTAACTGCTCCAAGGAGACTGACATGAGAACTGACCCGTCTCGGTGGAGGGTACCTCTATAATCCACCTCCTCGCCCTGTATTAAGATGGAAAGTACAACGTGGAAGAAAATTCAGAGTTTGTGTAAGGCGAAAATTTGGTTAAATTTTTCTACAGAACTTTTAATTTTAACCTCTTTTTGCAATGGCAGTTGACCAGAACGGCGCTGGAAGTCAAAGTAATGTCTGTGCTTTTCTTCAAAAGGTGCCTGATGAAAGCAGTGTCAATGAAAGTAAGTTCATAAATTTTAGGATATTAGACTTTAGAAAGCTTAGGCATGTCAAACTGAAGCATTGTTTTGAACCATACCACTCCTTTCTGGAGTTCAGCTGCTCTCATTCCAAGGTTTGCCAACCTTGTGCAAGGATCTATCTCCTCCTCTGGTGGTTCTGTGAGAGAAACTCTAATCGTATCGCCCAATCCATCCTGATGAAAAGCATATCATCAACTTGCATGCGAGTCTGTAGCAAAACTAAAGTGCTTGATGATAATTTCCATTCTTTTATACGTAATAGATTCTCATGCATACCTGAAGAAGAGTTCCAATACCAATTGCAGATTTCATCCTACCATCCTCACCTTCTCCAGCTTCGGTAACTCCCAAGTGTAACGGATAATCCCATCCTTGGACATACATTTCGGCTACAAGTAAGCGGTATGCCTGAACCATGACAACAGGGTTGCTTGCTTTCATAGAAAATACAAAGTTGTGATAGTCCAACTTCCGGCATATCCTTGCAAATTCAAAAGCAGATTCCACCTGTCCAATCATTGCTTAGTAAGATGGACAAAATGTCTAGAGCAAACACTTCAATGCACAAAAGGTGAGTCACAGAATAAAAGGCAAAAGGACTGACCATTCCCCTAGGTGAATCTCCATAGTAGCTCATTATACGGTCAGAAAGACTGCCGTGATTTGTCCCGATGCGCATTGCTCTCCCATATTTCTTACATTTTTCAACTAATGGTGTGAAAACCTAGAATTTTATAAAGAATAAAATAGGTCAGTAAGGATGCATGTATGGGAGATGAGTTACCCTAACAAAAGTGTTCATGAAATAACATATGTGTGCCCTTGACAAAAATTTAAGATATAAAACAAGAGGCGGTGGTTTGACCTGTTCAATATGCTCAAGTTCTTTCTGATAGTCGTCTTCTGTGTACTCCAATATTTCAAACTGAGCTCGTCTATCAGCTGTGAGACACAAACAATTTGGATTCAGTATGCAACATAACACTTTTAAAAACACATTGAAAAAAAAGCATAACACAATAGAGAATAAAAGAAGACTACTGAATTGATGAAGATATGCATACCAAAATTTCCAGGGTTGACACGAATCTTATCAAAGCATTCAGCTACTCGTAAAGCAACAGTTGGAGCAAAATGAATGTCAGCCACCAATGGTATGTTGTAGCTGGACATAGGTACATAAGAATGCAGATGAATACATAAACAATGTTAACTTACAGCATCCACCATGTCAAATATAACTCGCAATAATTTATGCTTACTTTTTCTGCACAAGTGAGTTTTTAATCTCAAAACATGCATCAGCTTCTTTCTTCCCTTGAACTGTTATCCGGACGATATCAGCTCCTTTATCTGCGATTCTCATCACCTGCCAATAGAAAGAAGAAAAATAAACACACCATCTAAATTGTAAATTGGCTAGAAGCGTGTGCTACCAGTAAGAAGCAGAAGAACAGCTGTCTAACCTGCTCTACTGTTCCAGCGACATCCTTAGTGTCGGTCGTAGTCATGGTCTGAATTCTTATGGGATGGTCACTACCAATAGTCACATCACCAACATTCACTGTCCTTGTTTTCCTCCTCACAGTTTTGTGCAATGATTCACAATACTTCTGCCTAGGAACTACATTCAAAATATTATCCATGGATCAGGCTAAAGTTAAACAAGTTGATATTAATAATAACCACTATGATTCTATTTGGATTGGCTTATTTGAGCATATCTACTGACATAAGAATTTGTGAGACCGATTGGGAGAACTTATGAAAACAGCTTATGACATGTTTATAGGTTGTTTTCAGGTTAATTCGATAAGCTCTCCAGGATAACTTATGAAAACAACTTATTGCTTATACAAAAACAGTTTGACTTATAATAAGTGGTTATGCTATAAGCTACAAATTAAGTTGTTTACCCAAACAGAACCTATAAGCATAAACACCTAATTAGTCATTAGAGTTGGCATTTAGGATTAGGAATGACAATTAATCCATTAACAAACAATTGAAGCATTAAAAACTATCATACCCAAAAGTTGACTTCCTTTGGATGCAGGTTGAAGTTCAGCAATATCCTGACTAGGATTTGAGTTCCTGATAATTGACACCTTCCTCCTTGAAGATTTCATTCTTTGCAAATCAGAAACTCTCACAAAATCAATACTTTTCCCAAACCCCAAACCAGAATCACATGTCCTGAGGCTAGAAAACGAAGCAGGCACAGTTCCAGCAGCCATTTTTGAACCACAATCAATCCTTAACACAGATTGAAAAATCAAGTCACATAAACTAAATAGACAACTTGCAACACCACATAGCAATCACAACAAAGTTTCATTCAGAATTCAGCTCAATACAAAACAGTGCTTCTTGTTACTCCAAAAAAAAAAAACAGTACTTCTTGTTCTATAAATTTCAACTACAACAAATATAATTTTTTTCATTAATTCTTTCAAAAAAATAATCTTTTTGATTAATAGAAAAAAGGGTAAGAGAAAGATTCAGCTACCAAGTTTCATAATTGAGCTCAAAACAAACAGTCAAAATTGTGCTTCTTACTGTTCTATAAATTTCAACTACCACAAAAAAAGGGTAAGAGAAAAAAGCAGCTACCAGTTTTCTATTCTACCTGAAAATTAATGGGAATTGAATGAGAAAGGTTGGGTCTTGTTGAGTTTACCTGGTAGAGATGAGAGAAAAGGAAGAAGATTCAAAGGCTTGTGTTCAAACTCTCTCTGTTTTAATTTTGTAATAATAAAAAGGAACAAGATGAACTATGTTGTTAGAAAAAAACATGACACACGAGTAAAAAACATGTTTTTTGTTTCTTAACAGCATCTAAAATTCTAAACCACGATTATCCTTCCTCGCTAGCTGACATAATACATTCATGCATACTATGTGGTTTCTCTCCTCACTGTTTCACTATTTCCATTTTCTACCTATTTCCTTTTTGTCTTCTTTTGAATTCAAACATACCATTTATTCCATAACTACCTTCATAATTGTGGACTACTTATAATTAGGTTTTTTCTGTCGGACCTTACATATACTGTGTATTGTTTCTATTAATTGAGCTAAGATTACGAGGATACTTATAATTAGTATAAATTCTAACGATAATCGATGAAAATAAGATGACGATGGTTTGATAGATATTATTTCAATACGTGTTACATATATTTTTCATTGTTTTAATCAAATTGATGTCAATTAAGTTATTATTTCAATCTTAAAAATGACGAGGATCACTACCATAGTAACCAAGAGACGGTATGTCGTTGTTGGAGTTTTCAATATTTTTTAAGTAATAATCCACGATGGACAACTTAAGAAAATGGTTCATATTACAATTTCTCTTCAAACATATATGATGGTATATTCATTTTTTTAAGAAGGCGGAAGAAATATATTTAAGATAAACGGATGAGACCAGTTAAACACAATGTGTGTCTACCAAAGAACCAAAATAAAGAGTCAAAGTACAAAGAAAAATAAACACCGAGCAAAGAAAATAAAACCAACAAGTGGTTTTACCCGGTGAAATAACCAATACAAAGATATGGATTACTCCATCAAGCATGGAAATCAAAAGGCAAAGTAGGCATAAACACTTTAACCCGTCACCATGAATTAAGTTTCACCTTGTCAACAATGTGGAAGATAGACGATACCTTATTTTGAAAAATCCTGAGATTAAGCTCCTTCTAAATTATCCAAATGGTCGCCATCCAAATCATTTGAAAGCAAGTGCGAATATCTCTTATGAACAAACAGACACCAACAAAGGAAAAAGAATAAGGATTCCCTACATAATGGAGTACCAAACATTGCCATAGAAATTACGGTCTAAAAACATGGTTAATTGACTTCTCATTACCGCAACCACCAGAGCATAAAACAGAATCAGGTTAAAGAATTTCACGGCGAGACAAATTATCCTTAGTTGGAATTCTTTTGTTTAGTGATAAGTGTCAAATTACAATTATTTTTTATAGCACTTATCAACTTATTTTGCAAGTAATCTAATATAAAAACAGTCAACTTTATGTAAACTAAGTTTATAGTACAAATCATGTCAAAAAGTTATTACGTTCTATTTCTCGGGCCTTTTTGTAGGTCTTACGATTATATCAAAAGAAGCAATGTAATGCAAGTACCCTCAATGAAATCTTTTAGATGATTTTTTTAACACTTTCAAAATCTTTACGTGTTCATCGAATCTATATTATAAAGAGCTATGATATTTTCACAACCTAAATAAGTTGTTAGTATATACATGATGGACCAAATCCTTCATAATCAAGTTTACACGCAAATCAAGACACATAAAAAATTATTAATAAAGATAAAGTGAAAGAATCGTATTTAAATACGGTGGATTGTCAACTTAGGTTGTCAATATATCATTTTTGAATTATAAATATATTTTTTTGTTAAAAAAAGGGTGGAAGAGGTACAACACAAGGACTTCTCATAATTCTCAATTATAAATATAAAAAGAAATATATATAAAAAAATTAATTTAAAGTGTTGAATTTATAAAATTATCCATATTCAAGTTTTTTCTCAGAACTGGTCAAAAAAACGTTTTTTTTTCACTGATTTAAAGTTCATATGAGATCGCATGATTTATTTAAATGAATTTAGCTCCTTTAAATTGGGTACAGAGCAAAGCTAGAAATTTAATTATTTATATTTTGATATACTTTTTTTAAGCAATATTATGATATACTTTTTTCCGAAAGAATATTATGATATACTTATGAGTGTTTCTATTTGTGAATATTAATATCAATCTTTTGATTTATTCATTAACGACTAATATTAACCACTTTGCAGTCGAACCGATCTCATTTCGATTGCAACTAAACAGGAATGTGTCTAAAATCACTTTTAAAGTGGAATATTTTATCATTAAAATAAAAAAAAAATAGTTTTTAGTATTTATTTATTTAATTTGGTCAAATTATTAATTTATTCCTTTAATAGACCATTTAATTGTATTCAAGGTAAATCATTTTTTAAGGAAACAAACTAAATAATTTTTAAATCCCACATGTAGAAATGTAAATAATTTATAGGCTAAATTAATATTTTGGTCCTTAAGTAATTATTTAGTTTTATTTGTTACACTTAAGTCCCTTAATTATGTTTATGCTTGGTCACTTTCATGTTTTTCCCTCTAAAAAAAAAAGTTTATGTTGGTCATGTAAGTCTCTTTCTTCAATTGTTAACATTAAATGTTTAAGGTGGACCTACATTATAGGTGGTCCACCACATACTTCATTAATTTTTTAAATTTATATCATTTGATCTTTTTGTCAAAATAAATAAATCAATTGATTAATTTTTTAGGACTATTATATCTAACCATGAATCACTCACAACTAATTTATCCATTTCTTCCTCTCTCTTCTTCTTCAGCTTCATCGTCACTTTCATAAACATTCATCATACAAACCAAAAACAAAAAAAAAATCAATAATACAAAACTTGTATTGTGTCAATTTGAAATTACGTTTAAAAGGTACTCATTTCATAAATGGAAATTTTGGAGAGACGAATATTTTAGGTGACTAAAATCAAATATTAATATATTATTTAAAAGATTGTTTACTTATTTAACACGCACAAAATCTACCTTAGCCACATGAACTATAGGATCGACAGGGACTAAAACATTTTATAATTTGCACATCTCCTGACCCTTTATCCTTTCTCTTTGACAACTACTACCCAAAGTCAACAACATGGATCCATAATCCATTTTACAATCGTATCAAGAGAATGTGATTCACGTTTTTGCTCTCTAATAAATGTGATTCACGAAATTGATTGTGCGTGTAAATCATATTTGAATTTTCCTTCCTTTGGTGAACCTCGTTTCCTATTTTTCTCTAGTAACTCACTCATACTTCCATTATAGTTTAGTTGTTACGTATTTACTTATATATTGGATTGGATATAGTTGAGTTCAACAAGGATTCAACTGTTCCGATTTTTCTCCGTGCATATTACTCCCTCCGTCCCTTAATATAGCCACCTATTGCTTTTTTTACATTTCTTAACAAATGTTGTTGGTGTAGTTAATGTGTCTGTTTTATAGTACAATTTTACAAAATTACCCCCTCATTCTATTATTACTAATCTCTCTTCCCGGTGTTGTTTAAAGAGATAATGTGAAAAGTCAATTTATTGTAATTTTAGAATTAGTAGTAGTATTAAATAAGGGTATCTATAGAAAAAAATAATTAATGTGTGTTGTAATTTGAAAAGGGGGTTATATTTAAGGACAAAAAAAAAACAAAAGAAAGG
>Ga0099826_10003005_pt1 | contig 11229 bp, 6 predicted proteins | sample Mtrugardesep15_FD_76830 | JGI IMG/M metagenome (GOLD analysis project Ga0099826, IMG submission 76830) | Root nodule microbial communities of legume samples collected from California, USA - M. trunc garden sep15 | ecosystem: Host-associated > Plants > Roots > Nodule | place: USA: California...
AAAAAAAAAAAAAAAAAAAAAAAAAAAAAAAAAAAAAAAAAATTAAAAAAAAAAAAAAAAAAAACATGGAAAGAACATAACAACAACGTTAATTCACACAGAATTTAGTAAACAGTGAGATAAGGTTAGAAAAAGAAAAAAACAACATATACGTGTCGTTGGATTCTTGTAGCTAAATCGTGCTTGCCAGCTTTACTCTTATGGAGGCAACATATATATAAACAAATGGAATGAATAAACCCATTTATAAAATATTCTTAAAAATCAAATTTTGACAAAAAGGGATTCATTCAATATTGATTTTGCTTTCTGGGTTGGAAGATTTTTTTGCTGAAAATATTGTTTCAGCGAGAAAAAGATGTCGGTGGATCCATGGCTGATGCTGATGCTGATGTTCATCATTAGTAGCAGCTGTACTTTTGTCATCAATGGTGACACAGATCCAAATGATGGTAAGTTTCTTCTCTATTTGATTGATCTTACTCTCGAAGTGTCTTCTCTTGTTATCACTACTTGCACTTTTTTGCATTGTGTGATAGTGTTAGTTGTTAAAGACTAGTTCTTTTTTGTCTTGTTCTTGTTTTGTGTTGTTTCTTTTGGTTTTAACTTTTTAATTATCAGGTTCTGTGGAAAGTTCTGCCAGGAGATTAGTTTGATTTGTAAAAGTTTATTTTGTTGTTTTGTTTTTATTGGTTTTTGTCTTGTTGGATTAATGTGATGTTTTTTGAAATTTTAACTGATCTGTTGAGGGGAAAAATGTATTAACCTTACTGGTACTGTGGATTTTGAATATGTGTGTATCTGTACTTTAGACAGATTTAATTGCAATAGATCAAATTTACGAGATTTTCTTCTCAGAGTGATATTGACTTTTGTTGAGTAACTTTTTTTTTTTTGGTTTTCTGCCTGATGTTCTAATTCATCCTTAAGAAAAAAGTAAGATATTCTGTGAGAAGGTGTAGCAGCAAAAGCTGAAGTTGATGAAAATGTAACAACCTTAGGTTTGGTCCAGGTTGGACTAGTTTCTAGCTTCTGAGAGCCTCTCAAATGAAAAAGCCTTTAAAGTTTTTAATTGCTTATAAAAAAAATTAGATGAAGGAGCTTCTAAAAATGTTGAGGCATGTAGGCCGAATTTTAACTTGTGTGGAAAATAGTTAATTAAACGACTTGGTCATTGCAAGATGTTTCAATTTTTCTTTTCCTATAAGTGATTTTCGAAAAGTTTGTCCTCTTAACTCTAGCGCCATTCTTCATAGCATGCCTGCATTCATTTGTATAATGACTTGGTTGAAAGCTTTAATATCATTAACAGTAACTTGGCAATGTGGTAACTATATTTATGCTTAATTCCAGTGTTTTAGTCAATTTTGTTTCTGGCCTTTACATAGCGCATTTTGACCTGAAATATTTTTCGGTACGGGATTAGAGTTATTATACACAATGTGATTGAAACAACAGCACTTGTATGCTGGACTCCATCTAGGTCTTCCAATTTTCAATCCAGACTGAGAATATCAATGGTTTGTTCCCTTACAGTTAGAAGTAATATGTCTGTGAATGCTATCATAAACGGTTTCAACTTTTAATCAATTTGAGAGTAATCAATATATCTTAAGTTTACGTATTAGGATACTTATTTCCATTATACATGTTTGTGGTTTCCTTACTATCTTTTTGTGAATGTTTAATGCAGTCTCTGCTTTAATGGCTCTGTTTCAAAGTATGAACTCACCGTCCCAGCTAAATTGGAATGGTAATGATCCTTGTGGACAGTCTTGGACAGGCATCACTTGCTCAGGCAACCGAATCACAGAAATGTGAACTCTCTCTCTCTCTCTGTCACTTTATATGACTTCATTTTGTTTCTGATGTCTGAGATATCTGATGATTTTTTTTTATTTACTTGGTCAGTAAGTTACCTGGTCATCAACTAACTGGAACTTTGGGGTTCCAGCTACAATCCTTGTCAGCTGTGACCAACCTGTAAGTTAATGGTGTCATTGATCATAGTTTTCTATGCTTTATAATTATTACTGAGACCTTGCAACTTTTGCAGAGATTTAAGTAACAACAATCTCGGTGGCACTTTACCATACCAGTTTCCTCAAAATTTGCAGCACTTGTATGTTTCTATATCATTTATTGTTACTTTGGTGGTTATTTTGTTCTGATATTGTATTTCCTAACATTCTTGTTACTTTATTGCAGAAATCTTGCTAATAATAATTTCAATGGAGGGATACCTTACTCTTTTTCTGATAGTCCTTCTCTTATAAGCCTGTGTGTAATTTTCTTCCTGGCTTCTTCTGCTTCTCATTGTATAAACCTTTCACAAGCTTCTGGATTCATTTTTAAAATTATTCTTGATAATGTAGGAACTTTGGTCACAATCAGTTCCAACAAGCACTGAATCTGAACTTTCAGAAGCTTACTTCCCTTACGACATTGTGAGATTTCCTCCTAACACTTCAACCATGTAAAAGTAGTATAGATTGCCATTTTGAATTTATTAATTTCACAATATTGAATTTGCCCCCACATTATTTAAGACATTCTCGTTATGTTTCTGCTAAAATGCTTCATATACATTGGCTATGGAACTGTATTGCATGGCGTATGGTTTTGCCAATCTAAACAATCTGAGTTCTTAACAAGTGATAATGAGGGCTATGTTTGTTTGGTGTTCACTGTAAACTATGCTAGAATATGGTTTCCTGACAAGTCAAGACAATGTGACTATAATATCTATTGCTTGTTTCAGTGATGTCTCTTTCAATTCTTTGACCGGAGATCTCCCTCAGACTATGAACTCACTTTCAAGCATATCCACCATGTAAATGTCCAATCTCATTTTTTTTCCGGTCAATAGTTATGTGGTATTGATTGCATTCTAAGTTGACTCTTTTACATGTGTGTAGGTATCTACAAAACAACCAATTTACAGGAACCATTGATGTCCTTGCTGATCTGCCTCTTGATAATTTGTGCGTCTTGTTTGGTTGTTCCATAAAAAAGCTATGCAATATCCTTTCCTGTATTGCCATATAATTACCTTATATCAGCTGTATTAAATTTCTTAAATGTTTTTGCAGGAATATAGAGAACAATCATTTTACAGGCTGGATACCAGAACAGTTGAAAAATATAAACCTACAGTAAGCATTTCCGTTATCAACAATTTCTTTAAGAATATGTTTTTTTCATCATACCATTCTATAAACTTTAAAATAATCAAATTTAATGACACAGAAAGAATGGTAATTCATGGAGCTCGGGACCTGCACCCCCACCTCCTCCTGGTACACCTCCAATAACTAAAAACAAAGGCAATCACAAATCTGGTGGACATAGCCCCTCATCAGATTCTGGCTCAAGTGATGGAAGCAAAAAATCTGGTATAGGAGGTGGTGCCATAGCTGGAATAGTGATTTCAATCTTGGTTGTTGGTGCAATAGTAGCATTCTTTCTGGTGAAGAAAAGATCCAAGAAGAAGTCGTTTGGAGATGTGGAAAAGCTAGACAACCAACCCTTGGCTCCTCTTACTTCAAATGAAGTGCATGGTCAGAATCCTGCATACTGTTGAGAATTTTTTTTTTCAATCTTTATGAGAATGCGTCTCTTGTTTTAGGTCAATTGTATATGTCATTTCATAGAATTTCACAATGTTATTAGTCAAATTGACATATTAGTATCTGACATAATGTAGGAAGGAATTCAACGCAAGCTGCTTCTGTAATTGACTTGAAGACATTTGATACTTCAGCAGCCGCAATAAGTCTTAAACCCCCTCCTTTTGATCGTAATAAATCATTTGATGAAGATGAGTTTCCAAAGAAGCCCATCGTAGTCAAGAAGACCGTAGCACCTCCTGCAAATTTAAAATCATATTCAATAGCTGACCTACAGATTGCTACTGGAAGCTTCAGTGTGGATCACCTTCTTGGTGAGGGGTCTTTTGGACGTGTATACCGTGCTCAATTTGATGTTGGACAGGTATTTCTTATCAACTTTTCTGCAAATCAACTTCTACTGTCCAGTTTGGATTAGCTTTTAGCTTATGAGAATTTCTCGATTAACATATTTATGATTCTTAACTTATGAAAAAGTCCTCATTAGCTTATAAGCGGGTAATGGAGAGGTTAACTAAAGGTGTTCTAAAGAAATTTATATGCAAAAGCTAATTACAACTCATACAAGAACTTTTTTATAGTGGACCGTGTCTTGAACATATGCATCTGTGTATTGATGTTTTTTATTTTATTTCATCACTGAATATATTGTAGGTTCTTGCTGTGAAGAAGATAGATTCATCTGTCCTTCCCAACAATTTGTCGGATGATTTTATGGAAATAGTTTCGAACCTCTCCCGTTTGCATCATCCTAATGTGACAGAGCTTATAGGTTATTGTTCAGAACATGGACAACATCTCTTAGTCTATGAGTTTCACAAAAATGGATCACTGCATGATTTTCTTCACCTCCCTGATGACTACATTAAACCATTGATATGGAATTCACGTGTCAAGGTTGCTTTGGGTATTGCACGCGCTTTAGAGTAAGTTGTCTGCTAGTGTTAATTGAAGATTTTGATATTGCAATTTTAAGCAAGGTTTAGGTTTAACCTAGTTACACTTAATATGAAATTGCCACTTTACAGAAGAAACTAAGGTTTTTTAAATACAATAGAAGTTCAAACCGATATTTTAATACACGAATACATAGGGTTGTGCATCATGCATTAATGTAAGTTTTTTTCTCTGATAATTAAAATTAATAACGTAACTTTATTTACTTATCTCTTAGGTACTTACATGAAGTTTGTTCACCATCAGTTGTTCATAAGAATATAAAGGCAGCCAACATATTGCTTGATGCTGATCTAAATCCTCATCTTTCAGACAGTGGATTGGCCAGCTATATTCCAAATGCAAACCAGGTGATTTTATAATTGACTTAAACGCAGTTTTGGTCCCCCTATTTTAACTGATTCACGATTTTAGCCCAACCATTTTTAAATCTAAAAATATAGTCCCGCAGTTTTTAAAATTTTAGAAATTTTCTTCACGGGATTTGGGGCTTATTTATGATGTCAAGTTGAATAAGTAGCTCTGACAAGTCACGGGGTGGTGTCTTCATTTTGTTTGATGCACCCCATGCATGTACATTTCTGCTTGTTGCATGCATTTTGTTTAATAGTGCTCTTTTATGCAATTTCTCCTTTTGCCTAGTGACATTTAATACAAATATTAAGATATTAGAAGTTCTAACTTGTGTTGCATCTTAAGGTATTGAACAATAATTCTGGGTCTGGATATGACGCTCCCGAGGTCGGATTGACCGGTCAGTATACTCTTAAGAGTGATGTCTACAGCTTTGGAGTTGTTATGTTGGAGCTTCTAAGTGGAAGGAAACCATTTGATAGGTGAAACATCGGCATACCTTTAGGCTTTAAAGTAACAGCTTTTACACTCACAAGTTTCCAAACATTTACACCGTTTAATTTATAAAGTAAAACAATTCCATTATATATGGCAAGTAGATAAAAATATAGTGTCATGGACCTTTTAGGTTCAACAATGCTTTTCAATTTCACATTATATAATTTTACTATTTTATAGGTCTCTTGTTCACTTGTTACGAGATTGAGTACAAAGTTTTTTAAATGATACATAATGGTATGTAGAATATTGTAACAAGTGAACATGTGGGGAAACCTCTAGTTATTAATGTTTTTAAATGTATGCATTGCTATACTATTGTAACTTTTCATTTTCTGATGGTTGAAACATTCCCTCCACAGCTCAAGGTCGAGGTTTGAGCAGTCGTTGGTTCGATGGGCAACACCTCAACTCCATGATATTGATGCATTGGCTAAAATGGTTGATCCTGCACTTGAGGGAATGTACCCTGTCAAGTCTCTTTCTCGATTTGCTGATGTCATTGCTCTTTGTGTTCAGGTAATGTCCCAAGTTTTTGTTGTTTCTTTGCATAGCGGAAATGATCGCATGCAACCATGGATTCATACTGTTGTAGTTCTAGACCGTCTGATCTTGATATAATGGTTTGCATTTTGACTTGGTGTTTTTGATACGATTTGTGAAGTTACAAATCAAAATACGAACTGGTCAAAGATCAGACGACTGAGATCGCGTGATTGTGTGAATGCAAGATATCTCAATTACATGGAACTTTGATCCATTTGAATGACTAATTTTGATGCATTATTATTCTAATTTATAATTTTTTGTGGCAGTCCGAACCTGAATTCCGACCACCTATGTCAGAAGTGGTTCAAGCACTAGTTCGGTTAGTGCAACGAACCAACATGAGCAAACGGACATTTGGAACTGATCAAGGAGGGTCCAACCGAGGAGGTGATGACCAAGAGTCCCTAGACATGTAAATGGAAACAAAATCCTTGTGTTCATAAATTGGCTTAAAAGGAATATAATATGCATCTCATTTTCATTATTTCTTTTTAACCTGACATTTTCTTTGAGTGAAATTGATTTGAGGCCTCTAGACAATTATTCATGTATGTTACACATCTATTTATTTTATTTGTTATATAAATCTCAATAATTTAAACCGTTTGCGAAATTGCAGCTTTTTTTTTTTATTGATAAAGAGAAGGCCGAAAAAGAAAAGACTAACTAATTTAAAATGGAGCAGCAGAGGAAATACAAACTAATTTAATGTGAAATAGCAACTCTTGTTTGATCAGCTAAAAAACACAAACTGACTTGTGCAATACAATGCGCATAATTAAGTCGAAGAAGAATATCGTTCTCACATTTTATATTAGCTAAAGCATTCACGCACGAGTTGACTTCATGATAGGAATGACGCCTTCACCTCACAGTCTATTTCATGCAATCTTCTAACAATCTGCACGAAGCTGCAACGAGTTCAACCACCATCGATGAAGTCTTTCAGGTTTTCGACAACATTAAGCTCAATAACTCGAAACTTGTAAGACCAAGCAAACCTAATAGCTCAATAAGCTTGATCCAACCTAAGGGTCTGGCCACCAACTAATCAGACTATATTTTAGGAATGGGACTGACGAGCTACTCCTGCTTGAACTTGGATTGGGTATCGAATATACCAACCTCAAGGTTGATAAGGACTATGGAGATCCTCAAGAACTTTTTTCAATTACTACCTACCTCTAATTGAAGCTATGTTTTGACGGTTTTTGGGTTGTTAATAGTTGATGGTTAAGAATATTAACAACACTTTTTATCATGTGAGACTTCAAAATGGAGGCTAACAACCCTTTTTATCATGTGAGACTTCAAAATGGAGGCTACGAATCTTTATAAAGTTTTTATGGTATGAAACTTCAAAATGGAAGATTCGTTTTAGATGATAATAAATTTCATTTGAAACATATCAACACATCAATCGCTCAAGAGAAAATAAATAAATAAACATTATTTTCATGTATATGCAAGTAACATTGACGGGTCAAATCGCAAGATCACATAAGAGTTGTTTTATTGTTTTTTACTTTAGTACATTAGAAAGTTAAAAATTATATTCCGAGTGGCAACAGACAACAACAATATATTCGTACCAAGAAAAAAAAAAGACTACGGCAATATATTTGTACCAATATATTTCTAGTTCTCAATAAATTCCTACCAGACGTGATTGTGAGATATACAAAAGTGACTTATTTTATGAGATGAAGGGAGTAGCAAGTTGCATTGCGTATATTCTAATTCTATATATGAATTCCTTTGAACTCCAAATTTTTAGACCCTTCTTAAAACCAACTAACGGTCTGTTTAATTCCCCAGTCTACATATTGAAGCTACAATTTGTAGATTCGATATAATAACAGTGAAAGTTTGGAAATTTGAAAATGAAATCGTCACAGCTTGAAACAAATGCTAGTTCTTTGGCAAAGACAATGCGATACAAGGACCAAAGTAGAACGATTAATGAGAGCAAAAAGTCTCGAACAATTTTGGATGTAACATTAGGAAAATGTTAGTTACAAACTGAGACCAACCTTCAAGAGTCTACCCCAAAATATGCATTCAAACAGACCAGTTTCACAAACTGCTCATCAAAGACCAAATACCCTTGGAATTAATTTTCACTGAGGAAAATAAATATTGTAAGAACAAGTTATGGTCTCTGGGGAAAGTAGATGAAAGAATAACTCAATTGTAGACCATATATTTGGGAGTTGCACTGAATTTCTGGTACCCTTTGATGACTTTATTCACTGCATCTAGGAAGTCTTTCTCTGTTACAGTCTTCCTTCTGGCACGGATAGCATACATACCAGCTTCAGTGCACACACTCCTTATATCAGCTCCTAGAGAGAACAAAAGTATCTAGGTCAGAAAAGAAAACTAATTTGTATGACAAAGAAAGCAAGTTGCAAAAATTCCTCAATAAGCCAGAATACTCAAGTACTTAAAAGATAGAAGGTCAGAAGGCATAAGCTAAATTAAAAATTGCCCAGTTGTTAAGTTGTTCTTACCAGTGGAGTTTGGGCAAAGCCGAGCAAGAAGTTCAAAACGGATATCCCTCTCACAGTTCATGGTTCTTGTGTGTATCTTGAATATCTGTGTCCTACTCTCCAAATCCGGAAGGCCAAATTCTACTTTACGATCCAATCGCCCAGGTCTTAATAGTGCTGGATCCAAAGTGTCAGGCCTAGAAATTGTGGACAAAAAGCCATTAATGATAAGCCCAGCATAGCAGGGTAAAACTTTCAAATCGAAGAAAAACACTCATGGAGCCATGAAACATAAAAACATGAAGTTGCAAACTAGCAATGCAAACTCGATTTTATCTCTTTTTATCAAAGGAGGATGGGGCCAGACATTACGAGGGGAAAAAAAACTTTAGAATGCAACATTAATGATAGAAAAAATAACAGTGAATATTGAGAGTGAGAGACACTACCATAATAACATCTACAGTAAAATAGAGAACAACAGAAAAACCAAATAGTAGTAAAATCAACCAACCTGTTTGTTGCCATCAAAACTTTGATGTTTCCTCGAGCATCAAACCCATCAAGCTGATTCACAATTTCAAGCATAGTTCGCTGAACCTCATTGTCACCACCAACACCATCATCAAATCGTGCACCTCCAATCGCATCAACTTCATCAAAAAACACAATGCATGCCTTTTTTGAACGGGCCATCTACACGAGGCAACAGTTAAAATCAAATGATGCCAGATAATTGAAACAATGATAAACGCAAAGCTAGAATACACGAAACATTTACCTGAAATAGTTCACGAACCATCCGAGCCCCCTCACCAACATATTTCTGAACAAGTTCACTTCCAATGACCCTTATAAAACAAGCATCAGTTCTATTAGCAACAGCTCTGGCCAAAAGTGTTTTGCCAGTTCCTGGTGGACCATAACAAAGCACACCCTTTGGAGGATCAATTCCAAGCTTCACAAATTTCTCTGGATGAAGCATGGGAAGTTCAACAACCTTGCATAGAAATTAAATATTTAGAGCCTGACTAGTTTCCTTTGTCATGTGAAATACGGAAATGGAAATCTTCAAAAACTTACTTCACGCATCTTTTCAATCTGTTCCTTACAACCACCAACATCATTATATGTAACATCTGGTTTCTCTTCAACTGTCATCATTGTAACACTAGGATCAATCTTTGGAGGCAAAGGAATCTGAATCTGGTATTTGTTTCTATCAACACTGCAATGATTAAATAAAGGTTAAGCAAACACGAAGAAAAAATAATAATGCTGTTACTCTTCTTTCCATGAGTGATATTTTATAAGTTATTTATAGATACATACCCAACACGCATTCCTTCTTCTATGTCAGTGGGGGAAACCTTGTCTCCTAGCCCAACAACAAACTGAAATCACCAAAGCAACGAGAATATTAAACCCGGGCGTTAAGTTTTTTGCAAATCAGCATATAAACGAATGATAAGCAAATAAGATCCCATTGGCTTGGTGCAGCTAATAGATAAAGGTTAAATGAAAAGATTTTTGTGACGAATAGGCACCTTCGCAATCTGCTTCACATTGATAACATATTTAGCATCTTCAGAGTTTGGATTTATAATTTTTGTACATCTTGCAACCTGTTCAATAGATAACCATGGTTAGCCTAGCCATTCGTACAAATAATAAAAGCACTTTGAACAAATTTTACAAAATGAGATAGAAAAGAATCACCTGAAGAGGCTGCTCCTCCTGCATCATTTGCTTGTCAGAAACAAGATCCCACTGGCTTGGTGCAGCTAAACCAGTATCAGACTCCTTGATACCTATTATTTACAGCAGGAAGTTAACATCTAACGAAGTCTGCATATGTTAACAGCTAAAACAAACCGCTATAAATGCAACAAAATAAAACGCCTACATAATGTCAACTATTGAGTCATTCCTTCGATTAAAGATTAAATTTGGACATACAAATATACCCAATTAAGGGACTAATTGTAACCATCACAGTGACTACAGACAGCAAAGGAGCGTAGAATGTAATACACCGCAATACCAAGAAAAGAAAATGAAAGATATAATTTTCTTTAGTTTAAACAATTACAAGTTAGACCATCTACCAAAGCATTCAAGCAAAGCAGAAACAAACTAGACATTGTTCACATACCACATAAGTCATTCACTTTCTTCGCCATATCTTTGATTTCCTTCTCCACTTTTTTTATGCTTGTGGAATAAGGTCCCAAACCCTACATAAAGTAGAACAGGACATTACATAAAAGACTGTATATAAATAAATAAATAAATAATAAATACACTAATAATTGGTAAATCACAGATTAGAGAAAATTACTTTCAGTCTAAAAACTAAGAAGCCTAGCAGTGAAAGTCATGAATCAAGAAATGAGCAAATCATCACCCAAAATATCACATATAGACTCCACAATCACACCATCAACCCTAAATGCATAGCTACAAAAACTAGTGGCACCTCACCTCAGTAAGTCTTGATGAAAGATATTCATTGGGTACACTCAACTTTTGTCAAGCCATATAAAAAAATTTAAACTTTACCTAATATCACAACACAATCTGTGTATCTACATCATATTATCATGATATATTAACAATTACCGCATATAGTTCACAGCTACTACAAGCACCAATTTATACAAACCCAATCAAAAGGAAACTAATTTCATTCTTCTGAGTATACCTTCAACGTTATAGAATTTCAAAACCAACAAAAAAAAAGCAAATTT
>Ga0099826_10003006_pt1 | contig 11227 bp, 10 predicted proteins | sample Mtrugardesep15_FD_76830 | JGI IMG/M metagenome (GOLD analysis project Ga0099826, IMG submission 76830) | Root nodule microbial communities of legume samples collected from California, USA - M. trunc garden sep15 | ecosystem: Host-associated > Plants > Roots > Nodule | place: USA: California...
TTTTTATATATATATATATATATATATATATATATATATATATATATATATATATATATATATATATATATGGTGTAATTGTTGGTTTCTAAATATATGGTTACCCATAAGTGCACTTAGTCTTAACAAAGTTATGTATTGTAACGTGTTTTTATTTAAGTTGTCTTTTTATCTTCTTTAGTCCTTTAAAATTTTTTCATAATCTTGATGTATTCTCTTGCTTTATAGCCCCAATTTGAATTGTATCTATGATTAAAAGTGCCATTTTTTTTATTATTGATGCTTCATTAATGTCCATCTTTTAGGGTTTTTGAACTCATGCAACTTCTATGAACAGTCCAACTACATATAATTTATTGTTTGAACCAAAATGCAAGCCTCTCACTTTTACAAACGGTTATGAACAATGTTTCAACGATAACTTTAGTGGTAACAGTATCGATAACAGTGAACGCTACAGTAACAGTGAGTTTGAATTTCTTTCCCTATAAATACTTCTCTTGCCCTTATTGTTCCATATCTTTCCCTAAATACTCCACCTATTTTTGGTATGGCCAAAGCATTTCTAATTTTCATCACCATCATTGCCCTCATCTTATTTCTTCTTTGTGTTCTTAATGTTGAGGAGTTATGGATGGATTATGTGGTAATAATGATCTTAAGTGTGTTTCCATTGTTGGGAGTAGCTTGGGCTGTAACCATCTGCTTTGATAGGGATAATAGATCCAAGTAAATGTGCGGTTCATCTGGATGATTATGTTGAATAAGTTGATCTCTATGTGTTTGTTGCACTTGTGTGTTTATATCAGGCTAATTATGTTGGAAATATTTATATTCACCTTAAAAGTTCGTAAGGGAATCTCACCTTAGCAGAAATAAAAATGCAGAAAAATAAACTAACGGGCTGCCTCCCATTCAGCGCTTGTTTAACGTCTTAGTCCCAAAGGTCAATAGATTGTCTCCAATTCAGCGCTTCTTTTGAGTCATTAGTTTGACGAAATAGCTTGCCTCCTATTCAGCGCGTGTTTTACATCTCGAGTCTGACGGATATGTCTGACTTCCACCTAACTTGGGCTAAAAACATGGGCTTCCAGGAATGAAAAAGTCACGAAAAGTGACTTTTTTCGTATGAAACGGGGCACCTAGAGCCATGCGTCTGGCGCATGCAGGCTGAGGCGCCTAGCTCCCCTTGGCATTAGTCAGGTGCTTTTCTTTTGGGGCGCCTAGCACCCCCTGTGGTGCGTCGGGTGCTTCAGTGTGTTTTCTATGTTGTTTGCCTGTTTTCTTCGCCTCTTGAGGTGTTTTCTTCATTGTAAGATATCTTGGAACTTGGGAACATAATTCCTCCCTCTGTAAAGTCTTCTGAGGCCTCTTGAATCTTCATTCTTCATCTTCCTAAGACCCAATAAATCTTTGGATGTTATGCTTTTCTTGATTCGCTTGATTTATTCGTGAATAACTTCAATAACCCCTTAAAATTGTTATGTTTCAGGAAGGATAAAATTACAGACTCAAATATAGAAAACATTACAAATGTCCCGAAATCATAAGCAATTGATCTAATACTCCTCTTCATTGCTGGTAAAACCTACTAAAATAGATTGAAAAATATGCTTAAAAAAAGTAAGATGATTTGTCATCACTAACCGATTTATTCGCTCAATACCCATAATCCAACAAATTTTATTGAAAAATACCAAACAGACAATTTGTTAATAATACTAATATTACAAATATTATATAACAATAATACTAATAAATTAATATTTAAAATCGGGGTATTACACATGGTATGATGTGTAGGGGCACATGGCACAACATCTAAAGTTGCGCCATGTGCAGGGCGCATGAGGTAGCCCCTCAGGTGTATTTTTCAGTTGTTTTCGACCCTTTTTCACCCGTTCTTCCGTCTTGCAATGCCTTGGAACTTGAAATAAATTTTATTTACCTTATATTGTCTTCAAAAACCTTTCTAAGAACCATTGTCTTCAATTTTCATATCCTCGATCATTTATGTGATGTCTTGATTTGTCACTTTACATGATTTCTCACTACATAACACTCGAAACATCTATGAAGTTGCATGATTTAGGATAAAAGTGAATTACAATGACTCGAATGAAAACAATACAAAAAATTTCACAAACCAATGACAACTCCTCTAATTGACTTCTAATTTTTCTTCAAATGCAAAGAATTACACTAAAGTCATAGATAAATACATCATATGATATTCCATCATCAGACTTCGTGGAGTCAAAAGGTGAAATAGTGATGTCATCATCATGTGACTTTTAAAGGAATTTTTTTGTCTTTTGCTTTCATGGTAAACTTCATTTCACCTTTGGAAACTTGTTCTAGCATACGAGTTATGGACTCAATTTCCTTATGTAGGCTAGAATAAGTTTCACAACTCGCAAAATTCGTCCAATTTGAATTATATTTGGGTGGATTTTGTTAAGGTGAGTCAAGACAAGGAATTACAAGCTTTTCATTAACAAGAGATACATGCTCTTCTTTTAAACATTCAAGATCATTTTTAAGTTGTGAAATCTTTTTTTTCTAATTTTAAAATGTTTTTCTTTTGAGCTATTATTTTCTCAAAGGCATTCATAGCTTCACCATGCATTTCTTCTATGGCTTGTTGTAATTCCTCGGAATGTTTAAGTTCGGAATCAAAGTCTGAGTAAGTTACCTAATTTTTTTTCTTTACGTGGTCCATGAAGCACGAGTTAACAACTACATCATTTTCAGTGTCACTAATCACAGATGCGGTATGATCATCTTCCCAAGAAATGCAAGCTCTCGTTTTGAAATAGATTTTCCTTTGTCTTTGGTTAGCTGCGGACATTCATTCTTGTAGTTATCAATCTTTCCACATCCAAAGCAACATACAACTTTCTCCTTCTTTTTTTTATTCTTTTCCTTTAAGAAAAGCCTTCCTATATTTGACTAGGTTCTTGTTATTATGATTTAGACCATTCCTCTTGATGTAGAAATTGTATCGTCTCACAAACAACCTCATTTCTTCTTCATTAAACAAATCTTCATCAGATTCACTTTCACCTTGAATTGAAGAAGTTGCCATGGACCAGGAGACATTTAGTGCAATTGACTTCCTTTCCTTCTTTTTGAGATATTCGTCAATATACTTTTGTCGTAGGATCTCGTGTTAATGCTCCTTTAGTTTGCCAAAGAGAGTGGTGATTCCAAGGGTGTTAAGGTTTTGAGATTCCTTTATTGCGGTGGTCTTGGGTTGCTAATCTCTAGTTATGCATCTCAACATTTTCTTAGTACAATCTTGGTTTGAGATGTCTTTTCCTAAGTTTTGAAATTTGTTAAGAATATGTGTGAACCTCATTTGCATGGAGGAGATGGATTCATCATCCTCCATGCGAAAGAGTTTGTATTGTTGGATGAGAGTATTGATCTTTGATTGCTTGACGTCTTCGGTACCCTCATAGAGAGTTTCCAAATTGTCCCACATTGCCTTATCGGTTTTACAATGTAAAACCGAGTATTATTCATTCACTCCAAGAGAGGAAATAAGTTTGTTTTTTGCCTTCAAATCATATTGAACCTTCTTTTTGTCATTGTCGGTCCATTCAACTTTTGGTTTCTTTTGTGTAACGTCTTGCGGTTCATACCGTCTGTTGGTCATGGCGTCCCACACATCCATGTCAACAGATTGGATATGAACACTCATGCATTATTTCGAGTATTCATAATTTTCGCCATCAAAATTGATGTTATATTGTATTCCCCCTTAGGCTCTTTGTTTGCCATATCGACTCTTCTGGTGGTTAACCGTTAGTGAAGAGATCGGACTCTTGAATAACGTTTTAGAAAATTTTACGAGTTTAGCGAAAGCGTAGTTTGAAAATCGTATGACTTTGGGATTTGTGCACAATCAACGATAACAAAAATTAAAGACAATGAATTAACACTAAGATTCACAATGAATTGAGAAGTTCAAAAGTAGAATCTTAATTAATACAATCAACTACCAATATGCAACAATTACAATTGACAAAACTAGCCAAGCTAAACCAAACCTAATTGGAATAAAACTAACTAACTCTAAGGAACACAAGGTATATGAATTAATGATTAGAACCATAATTGAAGTTCAATTGTGATTAATGTGAATTTAAAAGGATCTTAATTCAATGAATTACGATTATATCAAGTTTTAAAAATAATCACAACTAAATCAACTAGTAACTATAACATCTCGTTTTTCGCTATAATTATTTTATTTATTATTTATATGTTATTAATTACTTGTCTGTGTGTTTGAATTGGGATTAGTGAATTTCTAGGCGAGAAGGGTATTTTGGTCATTTTCAGACCCACCTCAAAAATTTTACCACGAATCACTTATGAATTAAGTGGTAAAAGCATTATGAATTGTAGTAACTTAGCCCATTATTGGAGTATAAATAGATAACTCATGAAATGAAATTATGCTCAGAACATTTCACACTTTCACAAATAGAGAGGCTAGAGATAATTGAGAGAGAAGAGAATAATAGAAGAGAAAGAGGAAGAACCCATTTGAAGAAAAGTGAAGAGGAAGTTAGGATTTAGTGGAGAGGGTGAAGATTCTTGGAGATTAGTTAAAGCTTATGGAATCAAAGGTAAGGGGATATGTTTGCTCTACTTAATAACTTATAATCAACTTTTATCTTATGGGTCATAATTAATTTGTGAAGATTCATGTTATATGTTTGGATTTTCGTGCTTAAATTTGAGTGGTGAATTTGGGTATATGAAATTTGTTGAAAACTTGTTGTTGATGCTTAAATTCCATTGTCGTTGTATGTTAAGTTGTTCACTTTGAGATTTTAGCTTAAATTGGTGAAGATGATGATGTTGTTTATGATTAATGATAAATTCATGATTTATATAATATGAATGTTGTTGGGTAAATGTTTGTGTTGAGAATCCATGAATTGGTTGTGACAAATGTGATATTTGGTTAAGTTGTTGTGTTTTGGTGATTTTTGTGAAAATGGGTCAAAAGAGGAGAATTATGATTTTGATGATTTTGAATGGATTCATGGAGATGTTATGATGAATTGGTTTGAGTTGGATTTCTGTTTTTAATTGTTATGTTTTGGAGATAATTTGTTTGGGAGAAAATCGGGTTTTTGGGTAAAAAAAAACGTTATATGTTTTGTGAAATAAGTCATTTTGGTAGATTGGATTAAGTTGTTTTTGAGATATAAAATATGGTTTTACAATAGAACTTGAGTGGTTTAAGTGGTTGGGACGCATCGGTGAAAACAGGATTGAAAACGGTTTGAAAATCAGAATTTTACGCTTGAAATGGCGAGAAACAAAAAATTGGAAAATATTGTGTTGTCAGGTCTGCACGACCGTATGTGTAGGGGGCATGGACCGTGTGTCCCTTTCGAACTTGGTCTGCACGATCGTGCACAGAGTTGGCACGATAGTGCCACCTGTGCACGTGCCCGGGATGTTGTTTTTTCACAATTTTTGAGTTCCTAATGCATCCCTATGAGTCTCAAACACCTAAAAATATCTAATTGAAGTGTAATTAAAGTCTTATGAGTGATTTAACATAGCATTACTTTGAAAAAGAAATTGATTTCGAAACTTGAAAAAAATGAGACGAACTTTGAGAATTTTGTGTAATAAATGAACTTTGTGAAACGAAAATACTATGATTGAATTATTATGATGTTAGATGATATGTAGGGATGTTTTTATGATATAAAAAAAAACTTAGAATCTTACTTTTGTTGAGAAAATGGAAAATAGACGATTTTGTGAAAATAAATGAACTTCGTTAAAATGAGATTTTATGAATGGAAAACTTGTAAGTGGTTTGTATGCATGATAGTATGATAGAATAAGGATGAATCCATGTTTGATGAGTGTAAAATGTGTTGGATATCATGTGGTGATTAATTGTCCGTCTATTATGCCGATTGTGCCTTAATTGATGATGTTGTTGCTTTGTTATGCTAAACACTTAGTGATAATGTTTATGCTTGATTGATAGTTTGATGATGATTGAATATGTGTATAAATGATGATGAATACAAGTATACTTTGATGGTGATAAATTATGGCTTCGGTGTTGATGTTAAAGTGGTGGTGTCTTGTATGAATGTATGCATTTGGTGATTCATATGATCATGCATTCATAATTTTTGGTGATTTGGATATTTAATATCCAAGTGGAGATAGGATCCCTCAAAAAATATTATTTTCGGCATTCATGTGGTGATAGGATATTTATATCCAAGTGGAGATGGATTAATCGGTAAAATGACTACGACATCCAAGAGACCGATACCGCATGCATGTAGAGGTGTCTATATCATAGCATGCATATAAATTATGTGATGATGTGACTTTGTGTATTATGTGAATATGTGATTCGGTGAATGATGCAAACTTATGTAAATTGTATACTTGAAAATAAAAGAAAAAATACGTAATTTGTGTCAAAGAATTAATTAAAGGATAGAAAGGCTAAGAACTCAAATCATCACATAAGCTACTTGATTGCCATTAAAACAAAGGAAAAATATAACTACAATATTACTCTCTATCATATCAAACTATTGTATGATCATATCAAACTACAATATTTTATATTTCCTAACCTTCAAACCTCTATCAATATTCCTTCCTTTTTCGACAATCACATTAGTGTAAGAAACCATCTCCTACAATTAGCTTCTTACCAAAAACGACATCTAACCTTCGTCTTTCCCTTTCCTTATCGTTACTACGAGCATTATTCTTTACCATAGTTTTAAAAACCGGACCGGTCGTCAACTCGGCAATATCATTGGGTCATTGGGTGAACCACTAAGTTATTGGTTGAACCGCATGACTGAACCGTATTAAATCGGATAACTCAGTTGTATGACTCGGCCTCTATTAAAGTAGATTATGTCAGATGACTCAGTTCATAAAAAAATTATGACACTTAAAAAAGGCAAAAAAATATTTTTATAAAACACTATTATTAACATTTTTTCATATTCAATATTAAAAATAAATAAATGTATGAAATATTTTTCTAAACAAAAAAAGTATTGAACTATTATTATTTTCGACGGTAGGTGAATAAAATATCTTTTAAATGCAAGGAAATATTGTAAGGAAACCAACTTAAAGGCCCACTTAGTCAAAATAACAAAACCCCACCAAATAATAAAAACCCTATTACAATGCTTTTCTAAAACACTCTCACATTTCAGTAGCCGCCAGCGGCCAACCTCTCTCACATTTGATCTTTATCTCATTTCTTTGCTTTTATTATCTGTAACCAAGATCTGGTCTATATTATACCTCCTCTCTAAATCTTCTTTCCATGAACTAGAATTGTGCCTTTAGTTTTTCACATGGTTGTTGGAAGATGAGTCTTGTTATCGCATTATGTTCTCTCTTCTTTCCCTGTCTTTTTTTTCTTCTGATTTTTTTAAACAAAATGCAACAATTATGCGTTGAACTGGTCCGGTTCATCGAACAGGGCAAGTCATCGGGTTTGGCCGAGTCGTTTCGATTCTCGCCGATTCTATTGTGTGGCTGATCCAACGCTCATACCGAACATATCACCAGTCCCCGATCCAACCGGTTCAACCGACCAATCTAATCCGTGTTTTAAAACTATGCTCTTTACCTTCTCTAGTTCCACCTTTCTTGCATGACCCTTATAAAATCCACCACTCCCTCCCTCTATATGCTCACATTTTTCTCCCTATTTCAACATATATTTTTTTCTCCCTCAAACACATGCTTCCTTGCCCCTTTCTCCCAATCCCCCAACACCTTACCTACACCACAAAACCTAGCGAAATGTGACACATTTTCCATACCCTCTGGTGCCCAAAGAAAACATTATTCAGAGCTCTATTCAATTTTTCAACGTCCCGCACTTGAATAAAACACACTAACCCAAAAATTACCCTCTTGCATATCTATTTCGTGAAAAAAAGAGAATACCACATACCTCAAAGCAATTTTTAGTTAATTTTGTTTCCCATGTTCATACTCGTGTTTCAAATCTTCTTTGACACAAGGACATTCCTTTGAAGGTATATGTATTTGCTTGGTGTCTTATCAAAAGTCATCTTTCTACCAATGACAACATATTTAGGCGAGACATCCTTAATCAAGACTCTCGGCTTTGTGTGAGTGGGTGTCAGCGGCGAAGCTAGCAATATTTCCAAGAGGTGGGCACATATAAAGATTTTTTTTTAAAACTAATATAACCCAATAGGCACAAAAAAATTCACAATAACTATTACTTATATACAATGTTCTTCATAAAATATACACTTGATTCAAAAAGAACATATTATACCAAAAATGCGACAATGACAGATTGTACCAAAAAAGTCATAGTATAATAGCGGATTGTACCCAAAAAAAAAAATCTACAACAAAATAAATAAAAACTAATGGTAGCTATTTATGAAAACTGAACTCGAAGGCCGTTCAAAGACTCAAATAAATCCATAATTGCTTCTAAGCTAAACTGACTTGCAATGTCCTTTCCAAAGTAAATAACCAAACTATTTGAAAGAAAATCATCACTCATTTTGTCTTTTTGTTTTGTCTTGAGATTTTTCATTGATGAGAAAGCTCTCTCTGTTGTCGTTGTGGAGACTGTGAGTGTCAAAACAAGACGAATCAATTTATCAATTAAATGATAACACTTTTACTTCCCTGATTCTACTAATTTTTTGCACAACTTAGAGAGTGTTGTTATATTTTAAAAAGACTGAGGTATATCTGCAGTGTAATGACTTAATTGCAACTCAAATGAATTCTTTCTTGCTCTGTGAAATCATTAGAATAGTAAGTCTCTGCAAACCTATAATTAACGTAACATATTAGTAGATACAAATGAAATTTTTTGTAGTCAATGAAGTCAAGACAATAAAAACTACATGCTAATCTGCAAATATTATCAATGTTGAATTCCTTGTAATTGTTGCTAGGATCCAAAGTTGTACTTAAACGTAGAAGTTCCACAGTTTGTTCACTGAATCTAAAATTTAATTTCTTCATTTGAGAATCTATCACGACCAAGAAAATATCAACCCTATAGTGATGCACCATAGTTAGATTTGTTTGACGGGATCGACCTCTTCCCAAGAGATATTGTGCATTCATGTCAGGAATCTCTATCTCACGTTTTAGACAAAACAATTTCACATTTTCTAACAAATCAGACCATCCATTATTTCTCAGCTGCTGAATAAGTAATTTAGAAGTAGAAACAAGATGCATTGCATTTAAAATATCTTGAGAGCGTGATTGAAATGCTTGACAAAGAATAATAGTGATTCCCATGATCTTAAACATAAAGTGTAGTATGAAAATAAATTCAAATGATGGTACCATTTTACAAGCATCAAAAGCATCACCTCTTTGAGAATATGTAGCCCCTTCATCAATAATATTATCAATAACAGTACAGGCTGCATCATACATTTTCATTAAGCTACAAATGGATTCAAAATGAGAGCTCCATCGAGTATCTCCAGCTCTCCAGATTGTACCACTTGATTTGCACATTTACCTGTTTGAAGTTCATTAGCAATCATATTTGTTATGTTAATTTCTTGAGTGGCTTGCAATTGATCATGCCCTTTAGAATAAGCACTAACAATATTTACACAAGTGCAAGTTGCGTAAAAAATTTATGAATATGAACTACTTCTCTTGATGCCGCAACCAATGCCAATTGCAATCTGTGAGCATAACAATGCACATAATAAGCACAAGGACAATCTCTAAGCATCAAAGTTTGCAAGTCATTCCATTCACCGCCCATATTACTAACACCATCATATCCTTGACCTCGGATATTTTCAACTTCAAGGTTGAAACGAGAAAGAACAGATACCAACTCATTTTTCAAGGTCATTGCACTAGTATCATTAACATGTACAACATGAAAGAGTCGTTCTTGAAATAAACCATCACCATCTACAAACCTCAAGATGACAACCTTTTGCTCCTTTTTTGACTCATCTCGAGCTTCATCAATAAGGATACAAAATTTTGCTTTTCCTATCTCCTTCCTGATTGAGTTTCTCACCATGTTGGTCAAAATATTCAAAATCTCTTTTTGAGCATCACTTGAAGTATATCTAGCATAAGACGAAGAATTCTATAAGATAACTCTATCCACTTTAAGATTGACATTTCCTAGAAATCTCAACAACTTAATGAAATATCCTCTATTATTAGAGGTTGTATTTTCATTATGACCTCTAAATGCACAAGCTTGAAAATTCGACCATCTTACACAATCAATGCTAGCTTTGAGTCTAAGTCGATTCTTCTCAATCACTTCTGAACGTTGTCTTACAATAAGTCGTTCAATATGTTGTGAATGTGACAACAAAGCCTCACAAGATTGGACACAAATATTATGTGGAGAGTTTGGTTTGTTTCCAACATGATTTAGAAGTGGACAATTTTACCCACTTTTTACCTTCTTCCAAGTATTAAATCTTTTGTCAATGAAAGCGTTAGAGCCTGGACGATTAGAAGCCTCTCTACCAAAAAGGTAGCATGGGAAACAAAATATAGCATCTTTTTCATGAGAATACTCTAACCAAGAAGGAAATAATTGAAACCAAGAAGCTTGAAAACGACGAGGATGATCATCATTTGATAAAGGATACGTTCTAAGAATAGGTTGGCATGGCTCATGTTTATGATAAGCACGTCGAATTTCATCTCTTTTATTTACAGGAAAGTCCCAAATCATCGGTCGCAACCCTGGATCTACTTCAATTTGAGAACGACTCATTTCTTCATGACGAAGTCTTTGGCGTTTTGGCTCATATTGTTCATGTTCTTGAGTTGAAACATTGAGATTGGATGCCTCAATTGGAGAGGAACTACTTGCGCCAACTGTATCCATTCTTTTAAAGAATTTGTCAATAGTTTTCATTTTACTCATACCTAAAATAATAAATCAAATAAACATGATAATTGTTGTTGTTTAAATCAAATGTCACAAAAAAAATAAGAACCAAAAGTAAAACTATACATTATAACACAAATTGTTTTAACCTAATTTGTTTTTGCTAACCCAAAACTATTTTTTTATAAAATTGCTAAACTAAAACATAAAAAGGTATAAAAAAAACTAACTGTAGAAATATAGTAACCATTAAAAACTAACTAATTTCCAAACCAAAACATAAAAAAAAAAAAA
>Ga0099826_10003007_pt1 | contig 11226 bp, 5 predicted proteins | sample Mtrugardesep15_FD_76830 | JGI IMG/M metagenome (GOLD analysis project Ga0099826, IMG submission 76830) | Root nodule microbial communities of legume samples collected from California, USA - M. trunc garden sep15 | ecosystem: Host-associated > Plants > Roots > Nodule | place: USA: California...
CGCCGGTAGCCACCTGTAGATTTCATGGGGCGTCGGCCGTCGTGTTCATGATAGATATGAGCGTGAAGTAGGCTAAAACAGCATTACCTTAGTCATTCTGAAAACAACCATCTAATAGCCCTACCAAATAACTGCGGAATAGAGCTATCCCCCCTCCCTTAAGACTGAAGCATAAAGCTCTGGCAACAGCCAAAGTCAAAACATTGATATGTCTAGACCGTCTCAAGGGAGGGGGGATACTATGTAAATCTGCGTCTACAGAGAGCTAAAGCAAATAGCGTTAATCTACGCGGAAGGCGGATGCCGTTTTCCTTCCATAATGCCGTATCCGAGATACCTTCGTATCTCCATCGGTTAGTCGCAGCACGGAGTGCCGAGACCGCATTCCCCGCAAGCATACGTCTCAACCTGTAGGGAATTTCGGGATGTGGTCCACGCCGTAAAGGCGACCACACAGAGCCCGAATCTTTTGGTGTCCATTCGTGCAAACGCACAGGCGACGAAGCACATAGGCTGTCCATGATCTTAGTCACGGGGTCGCGCTACGCCCTTCTTTCCCTTCATGTCCCGAACCATGGCGTTGCCACCTCAACAAAGGATGGCTTGGACGCTTGCAATGTGACGTCGGGGATTGGACCCGGAGCCTTCGAGAAAATCATCTTTGGGTGATTACTCCCTAAGAAGATCGAACAAAGTTCAACTGGAGACAATATAGCATTTTATTGGGGGATTACGAACAAATTTCACGATTTTTCGTGAATTCGCCAGAAATTTTCGCCCGTGCAATAGCGCCACATAGAGAGTCGCACGCGCGCGTCTGCTATATACTAATAGATTTACAGCGAACATTGAAAATCGTAGCCAGTGCGCTTCTCTGTGTCAGTGTGATTGTTTCAAGCGCCAAGTATCGACAGCGTAAATTCCATCAAATCCGGACTATCCCAACCATGGCCGTTCTGGGTCCTGAGGCTTGCTCGTGAACTCGCTTCCAGCCTTCCATTCAAAATTTTCTGGCTGTGAAGGCTTTTTCGGCTTGACCGATGGGTCTGCTCTTTTGGCGCGATTAGTCCGTCTGACTTGTTCGACCGGAGACAGGCCAGCAACGACTATGAGCGCTACAAAACTGAAGCAGAAACCCAGAACAAACCAACCAAGCGCATTACGATTTTTATTCGCAGCAACGATTGCGCTGCCGCCGCCAAAAACACACCCCGACACAATCAGCAAAAATAAAAACATTGCTATTTCCCCTTCAGCCGAACGACCCGAGGGAACGAAAGGGAACCTTTGTCCGATAGAGGTCAACTGTAACTGCTGATCCGGTCGCATCTCATGGTTTCAAGGGCTTCCGGCCAAGCTCCATTTAATGACCGACAGAGCGAAATCGTTCCTTTATGTCAATCGCTTAACAGTCATCGGAGCGTAAGGGGATTGGAGATGAAGCTGGTCGGTTATGCCCGTGTATCAACGGTCGAGCAGAACCTCGATATGCAGATTGCGGCGTTGAAGGCGGCTGGTTGCACCGAGATCTTTACTGATCACGGACTATCCGGTGCCGACTTCCAGCGCCCTGGTCTTCTCAAGGCTCTTAGGAAAATCAAACGGGGAGATATGTTCGTCGTTTGGCGACTGGACCGGCTTGGACGATCCCTTGTCGACTTAATTCAGACTGTGAACGGGCTATCGAAGAGGGGCTGTGACTTCCGGTCGTTGACTGAGAGCATCGACACATCTTCATCGGGTGGACGGCTGGTTTTTCACATGATGGCAGCGATGGCAGAATTTGAAAGAGCTATCATCAGCGAGCGGACCAAGGCAGGGATGGAAGCTGCCAGAGCGCGAGGATCTCGCCTTGGACGCCGTCGCTCGATGACAACAGAGCAGACCGAGGCTGCGCGCTTGGCAATCGAGATCGACTTGGAACCTGTCGCCGAGGTCGCGGCGACATATGGCGTGCATCCGAAAACGCTGGCACGGCTCCTACGCTGTGACCTTAAATCGAGTTCTTCAAGCCAGCGGCAGTTGCAGCCACGGTAATCGTTTTGTGCTTTCCGGCTTTCAGCTCTGCGTAGACCGTGGGAAATTCGTGTTTCAGGCGCTCTTCGTTATATACGCTATCGCGTCTCTACTTCTTCGGCATTTCAAATCGGGTCCGGCTCAAATGTCCCGTGTGCAGCCGCGACGACACAAAAGTGCCAAAGAGATTCGCTGGCGCGCGCGATCTGATTTCTGCACTCCGACATCGATCAATAGCTCCGAGCCAGCCAGTGATGGCCACTGAGTCAAAGAGAAGCGATTGCGTTGCCAGGCGTGACCATTGACGGACGCAAAGCCGCGGGTCTGCTCCCTTTTGATCATAGGTTGAACTGGAATCTACTCCGATTGCAGGTTAAGACCGTGCAAAAACACATGCAATGGGTGGTTCGTGGATCAGATTACCAACATCGAAAAGCGCCTCTGGGGTTCGGCAGATACGCTCCGTGCGAACTCGAATTTCGCCAGCAATGAGTATTTCATGCCCGTCATGGGCCTCATCTTCCTGCGCCATGCCTATTCCCGGTTCCTGAAGGTGCGGGAGGAAATCATTCCAACCCTCCCCAGTCGAGGCGGCGTGGTTCGAGAGCTGACGAAGGAAGATTTTTCTCGCCGTGGTTCGATCTATCTGCGGCCTGAGGCTCAGTTCGACACGCTGGTCGGTCTGCCGGAAGGGGAAAGTGCTGCTGCGACTTTGATCGCTGCGATGGAGAGCATCGAGGCCGACTATGAGACACTGAAGGGTCTGCTTCCCAAACAGGAATATGCAGAGCTTGACGACGACGTGCTGCGCCAGGTGCTACGCATTTTCAATGATCCGGCACTGCAAAAGGCCGATGGCGATGTCTTCGGTCGCATCTACGAATACTTTCTAACCCAATTTGCGGATCAGAAGGCGCATGACAACGGTGAATTCTTCACTCCTGTTAGCATCGTTGAAACCATCGTGAACGTGATTGAGCCGACCCGTGGCAAGGTCATCGACCCGGCCTGCGGGTCAGGCGGCATGTTCGTTCAGTCGGCGCATTTCGTCGAGGCAATGAAGGCCAATCCGAACGAGCAGCTGACGTTCTATGGGATGGAGAAGAATCCGACGACCATTCGGCTGGCCAAGATGAACCTCGCCGTTCATGGCCTGGATGGCGATATTCAGAAGGCGATCAGCTATTACGAAGATCCGCATCAGGACCATGGCCCCTTCGATTATGTGATGGCGAACCCGCCCTTCAACGTGGATGAAATCGATGCGGAAAAGATGAAGGACGACAAGCGCCTGTCCTTCGGTCTGCCCGGCGTCAACAAAACGGGCAAGGTGTCGAACGGCAATTATATCTGGATGTCGTTCTTCCATTCCTATCTGTCACCGCGCGGGCGAGCAGGCATTGTCATGTCCTCGCAGGCATCATCCGCAGGCGGCAAAGAGGCGGAGGTTCGCCAGGCATTGGCGAAGACTGGCGATGTGGACATCATGATCGCCATCCGGGGCAACTTCTTCTACACGCGCACGGTGCCGTGCGAGCTGTGGTTCTTCGACAAGGCCAAGCCCGAACACCTGCGTGACAAGGTGCTGATGATTGATGCGCGGCACGTGTTCCGCAAGGTCACACGCAAGGTCTATGACTTTTCACCCGAGCAGATGCGCAACCTCACCGCCATCACCTGGCTTTATCGTGGCCAGTCAGAGCGTTTCACGGCGCTTGTGCAAGACTATCTTGAAACGGCGCGGCTTGAGGCCACGGCTGCGGATTTCACCGACCTGCTTGGAGCGGTTGACGAAGCCGTTGCCTTCTTCGCTGCCCATCTCGGTGCAGAGGAGGCCCCCACCAAAGCCGCCCAGCAGCTGCGTGCCGATTGCGACGCTTTCAAAAACACTGCAGGAAAATTGATTGCCGCTCCAGCCGAGATTGCTGCGTTGAATGATCGGCTGACAGTCATGCAGCCAGTGGGCGACAAGGCCAAGACACTGATCAAGGACATCGACGCGCTCTCGAAACTGCTGCAAAAGGCGCAAGAAGTGTTGGTGGTCAAAGGCGAACAGCAGATTGCAGAGCAGACCGGCGAGGCAGCGGCGAAGCGCGTGACGGCGGAGGTGCGCAAAGTTGCATCCGACGGTAAGAAACTGCTGGCAGCGATTGTTGAGGCGCGCGTTGCCTTGACCGGCGATCCCTCGGCGCAACTGACCGTCAAAGGCAGCCTAAAACGCTTCCGCTATTTCGAGAGCCAAGTCCACTGGCTGCTGTCGCGCTTTCCGCAAGGCGTGCTTTGCGATGTGCAGGGGCTGGTCAAACTGGTCGACCAAGATGCCTTGGCCAAGAATGATTACAGCCTGACACCGGGGCGCTATGTCGGCGTGGCACCGGAGGTCGAGGATGACGAGTTCGATTTCGAAGAGACGCTGCGTGAAATCCATCTGGAACTGGACGGGCTAAACACCGAGGCGGCGGAACTGGCCGAGGTGATCGCGAAGAATTTTGAAGAGCTGCTGGTATGAGTTGGCGCGAAACCACCATCGACGAACTGGTGCACATTAAACACGGTTTCGCGTTCAAGGGGGACCAATTTAACGATCATGGGCCGTTTGTCGTCCTAACTCCCGGAAATTGTCAAAACGGTGGAGGCTTCAAAGACAAGGGCGAAAAAGAGAAACGCTATTCAGGGGAGGTGCCAGACGGCTACCTTCTGAAAAGCGGCGATCTCATGGTGGTGATGACGGATCTTGTGGGAAATGCACCAGTTCTTGGAGGCTCGTTTATCATACCTGAGGACGGAAAATTCCTACACAATCAACGACTGGGACTCGTAACACTTAAGCGGGATGCAGAAGCAAGCTCCCGTTTCGTTTACTACCTGTTCAATACGGAAACCTACCGAGGTCAAGTAAGAGGATCCGCGAGCGGTGCTACTGTCCGCCACACGAGTCCCGGCCGGATTGGTGCATGCAAAGTGCATATTCCCGACCTCTCCACGCAGGAGCGCATTGCGTCCCTCCTCTCGGCTTACGACGACCTGATCGAAAACAACCGGCGGCGGATCGCATTGCTGGAACAGGCGGCGCGGCTGCTCTACCGCGAATGGTTCGTCCATTTCCGATTTCCTGGCCACGAGGCGGTCAAGATCGTCGACGGCTTGCCGGAGGGCTGGAGTATCCGATTGCTTGCAGACCTGTGCGTGGAAGGGGATGGCATCCAGACAGGCCCATTTGGAAGCCAACTCCATCAGTCAGACTACACGGACACCGGTGTGCCTGTGGTTATGCCTAAGGACATGAAAGAAAACAAAGTCGATTGTGACGTGATCGCCCGCATCCCGGAATCGCTTGCCGATAAACTCGGGCGGCATCGAATGTTACTCGGTGACACTGTTTATGGGCGTCGCGGCGATATCGGACGCCGTGCATTCATCGGGAAGCGCCAGACCGGATTTTTCTGTGGCACCGGCTGTTTGCGGATCAGGCCAGATCCCGAAAAGATCAACGCGCGTTACCTTTTTGAAACGCTGGGTTCCCCTGCAACCTCGGGCTTTATCGTAAACCAAGCGAAAGGTTCAACAATGCCAAATCTAAGCGCTGGGGCATTGAAAAAAGTTCCGGTGCTGTGCGCGCCTGATGCGCTCCAGGTGCAGTTCACGGACTTAACTGAGCCGATGCTTGAAACGGCTGAGATTCTTGGTGAACAAATCATTCGCCTCATCCGTGCGCGGGATCTTCTGCTTCCTCGCCTGATGGATGGACGCATTCCCGTCTAAAGTGTAGTTATTCCCCATGAATGATTACACCGAAGATCACCTTGTTCAGAAAACTATGGCTGACTACCTCACGGCCGAACATGGCTGGCGCGTTGTCATAGCCTGGAACAAGGAGAGCTTCGGGCCTGACGGCACGCTAGGCCGCAAGTCTGACAAGGACGTGGTGCTGACGCGCTATCTCTCCGAGGCGCTGGTTCGCTTGAACCCAGGTCTCCCAGAGGAAGCCTATGTGCAGGCGCTGCGTGAGATCACCGACATATTCGGTTCGCAATCGCTGCTCCATATCAACCAGGACAAATACGCCCTGCTCCGTGATGGCGTGCGGGTAAGATTTCGCCAGAACGGCGAGCAGCGCATGGAACGCCTGCGGGTGTTTGATTTTGACAATGCCGAGAACAATGACTTTCTCGCTGTGCGGGAATTGTGGGTGCGTGGCTATGCCCACCGTCGGCGGGCCGACATTGTGGGTTTCGTCAACGGGCTGCCGCTGATGTTCTGCGAGCTGAAGCGCCCCGACAAGGACCTGAAACGCGCTTACGCCGAAAACCTTTCTGACTACAAGGACGCGGTCCCACATCTGTTTCACTTCAACGGCTTCGTCATTCTCGGTAATGGCCATCTGGCCAAGCTGGGCTCGATCAGCGCAGATTACGATCACTTCTCTGACTGGCTGAAACTGGACGAGGCCGAGCAGCGCGACCAGCTGCTGCCGATGGAAGCACTGCTGCGGGTGGTCTGCGACAAGCGGCGGTTCATGGATCTCTTCGAGAACTTCATCCTGTTTGCCGATACCGCGAACGGACCAGTGAAGATTCTGGCGAAGAACCACCAGTTCCTTGGCGTCAATCGTGCGGTCGAGGCGGTTGCGAACCGACACGCTCTGAAGGGCAAGCTGGGCGTATTCTGGCACACGCAGGGTTCCGGCAAATCCTTCTCGATGGCGCTGTTCACGCAGAAGGTGCATCGCAAGCTGGGCGGCGATTACACATTTCTGGTGCTGACGGACCGGACCGACCTGGATAACCAGATCTACAAGACCTTTGCCAGCGTGGGCCTTGCCAACAACGACAAGGACCCCTGTCGGGCGGGATCGGCGCAAGAGTTGCGGGATCTGCTGGGCCAACAGAAAAAGGCGATCTTCGGCATGATTCAGAAGTTCACTTATGATCAGGCCAAGGCCGGCGTCTATTCGGACCGAGACAACATCATTGTGGTGACCGACGAGGCGCACCGGTCGCAATATGGCACGCTGGCGCTCAACCTTCGCAAGGCGCTGCCAAATGCCGCCTTCATTGGTTTCACCGGCACGCCATTGTTCTCGAACGATCAGATCACGAAGCAGGTCTTTGGCGCCTACCTTTCGACCTACGACTTTCAGGATGCCATTGAGGACGGCGCGACGCTTCCGCTTTACTACGATGCGCGCGGTGACAAGCTGCAACTGACAGGCGGCGACCTCAATGAGAAGCTTGCGGCAGCCATTGCCGATGCAGAAATCGATGACCCAGACGTCGCCGCCAAGCTTTCCGATGATTTGAAGCGCGAATATCATGTGGTGACTGCAGAACCCCGGCTTCGCCATATTGCCCGCGATTTCGCCTGGCACTTCTCCTCGAATTGGGAGAGTGGCAAAGCGATGTTCGTTGCCATCGACAAGATCACTGCCGTGCGGATGTATGACTTCATCTCCGACTCCTGGCAGGCACGGCTAGCAGAGCTGGAAAAGGATCTGGCGCATGTTTCGGACGATCAGGAACGTGTGATCCGCAGACAGCAAATCGACTGGATGCGCAAGACAGAGATGGCTGTTGTCGTCAGCGACGAGCAGAACGAGATAAAGAAGTTCAAGAACTGGGGCCTAGATATCATCCCGCATCGCAAGCGGATGAAGGATGGTTTCACCGTTAAAGAAGTCGTCGGTGGTCGCGAGATCGAGAAACGCCTCGATGTGGAAACCGCCTTCAAGCGGGAAGACCACCCGTTCCGCATTGTGATCGTTTGTGCCATGTGGCTGACTGGTTTCGACGTGCCGTCCCTTTCGACGCTTTACCTGGACAAACCGCTTCAGGCGCACACCTTGATGCAGGCGATCGCCAGAGCGAACCGGGTGAAAGAAGGCAAGAACAATGGTCTGATCGTTGACTATTGCGGCATTCTCAAAAGCCTTCGGAAGGCGCTGGCGACGTTTGCCGGACATACCGGTGGCAAGGGGCCGCTTGGCGAGGGGGGCGATGAACCTGTCGTTGATCCGCTCAACCCACAGGAGACGTTGCTCGGAGAACTCGCAGAAGCGATCCATATCGTTCGCCAGGGGCTGCGGGCCGATGGCTTCGAACTCGATCGACTGCACGAAGCAATCGCATTCGATAAACTCAAGGCGCTGAAAGACGCCAAGGAGCTGATCAACGCGAATGATGAGAGCCGCAAACGGTTCGAGATCGCCGCACGCGCTGTCTTCCGAAAATACAAATCCTGCCTGACATTTCCGGAAGTGGAGCGACACAAGCCGGACTTTCAGGCCATCAATTACATCTACGCCTCGCTGCAGGAAGACAAGCTTGCTGCTGATACGTCCACCATCATCCAAAAGCTGAACGCCATCGTTGGCGAGGCTATTGATATCCGTCCGGACAGCGCTGACGATAAGGTATTCGATATCTCGAAGGTGAATTTCGAGCTGCTGCGCCGAGAGTTCGCCAAGAGCGAACGCAAAGCCAGCGATGTGCAGGATCTGCGCACTGTTCTTCAGGAGCGGCTCGCAAAAATGCTGGCGGCCAATCCCACCCTACAAGATTTCCAGGATCGTTTTGGCCAGATCATCAACGACTACAACAAGGAAAAAGACAAAAACACGATCGAAGCCACCTTCGAAGCGCTGATGCGGATTGCAGCGGACCTCGAGGCAGAGGCGCAAAGTCATGTGGCGCTCGGTCTGACGCAGGAGCAGAAGCCAATCTTCGACCTGCTGATGCGCGAGGACCTGACAAAGGAAGAGATTCGGCAGATCAAGGCGGTCTCAGTAGAAGTGTTGAAAGCCATCCAGCGGCGTATGGAAGAGGTTCAGGACCTCTTCGAAAAGCAGAGCACCCGTGACGACTTGCGCCAGCAGATTTACGATCTGCTCTACGATGACAGGACAGGGCTACCGGCCTCGAAATATGACGAAGACGACCTGGACGAGAAGACGGACGTTCTGTTCCAGCATTTCATGCACAGCTTAAGGCCGAGCGGTTATGCCGGGTTTGCAGCGGCGAATTGAGGATCTGCAGCGTGCTATTTCACGCTAGTTTGGACTTCGGCCTGCGCGCGGCTAGTGTATCCACTCCACTCCACTCCACTCCACTCCACTGCGCGAAGGGGAAGTCGATGATCATTTGCTTCATCCGTCGCGAGCCGAACGGCCAGCTTTTTTTTAGCGCGCTGTAAGGGGTTTGGTAGGGGTTTGTTTAAACTGCTATTCTACGTTGAATGCCAAATGCAGAGTGGGTTGTGTCGTGCAGATATTTGAGAATTTGTTAGTAAAAAGTTCTGGAAGATTGATGGCTATTGGCGCATCTCTCTTATTTGGAGCGCTGTTGATACCTGGTTACAATGAGCTGATCAATTTGTCAGTCGCAATCGCTGGTCTTGTTTTGATAATGACCGGCGGCGGTGTCGAGTTACTTACATATCTTCAGCAATCTAAGGATGAACGAGACGGCAACGGTGATATAGGAGAAGGGTCGAACTCAGAGGTCTCTAATCTAAAGCTTGCCGTCGAAAGCCTTTCGCGCGAGTATAAAAGTGGGCTGTCAGAGCAAGAGCGAGTAGCACTCAAAAATGATGCTATTAAACTGATCAGCGGAGATCTTCAGGAGAGTTTGGCCACTTACTGGAAGAAGCAGTTTCAGAAAGCAGAGGAAGAACTCTCCGGAAAAAAAGTGCTTCGTCAGTCTGCCGCCAACTCTCGTATACGGCTGAAACGAGAAATAAGTGATCTAGGTCGACGAGCAAATGTGAACTTGACCATAGGCGCACTCATCTCCTTTTCCGGAATAATATTCCTAAGTTATTCAGTATATTTAGCAAATGACGATCTAAGCGGTGATGTGGATCTTGTTCGCATAGGTTTGAAGTTTATTGCGCGATTGTCTGTTGTCATTTTGGTTCAGGTTTCGCTTACTTTTTTCTGCGGCTATACAGATACTCGCTTTACGAAATAAAATATTTCCAGAACGAGCTTACCAATGCTGATATCAGGTTCAGCGCTCTTTACTCGGTGATCTGCTTTGCTGACAAGGCTTCAGTGACCTCCGTAGCGAAGTTGCTTGCACAAACCGAGCGGAATTTTGTGTTAAAAAAGGGCGAGTCGACAATCAATCTGAGGCGGGAGGAGCTCGAAACTGCGCAAGAGGCTACGGTGCTTGCGGTTTTAGAGCGCCTGACTGCGAAGGCGGGCTCGCAGGCGTCATCGGCGCGAAAGTCGGAGTAACACGTGCCAAATGTAGACTTCCGATTCCCCAGGTCGACCATGCTCTAGAAAACGTCGGCAAAACCGGCTGGACACCGTCCGGCATCCTTTAGGTGATAGGGCGCAAACGGCACACTGCGTCCACAGCCTTCTGAAACTCCATCCAGATTTTTCACCGATATGAACGGCCCGCGGTGCAAAGCGTGCCGGAGAGGTGGCAGAGTGGTCGAATGCACCGCACTCGAAATGCGGCATACCTGCAAGGGTATCGTGGGTTCGAATCCCACCCTCTCCGCCATATTTAACAAAACATACCGTTAAATATCGCTAATCTGGCGCGGTTGTGATGGTCTCCTAGGCACTGGTACAAAACACTGGTACAGGAATATTTCTGTGCGTCGCTTAGCGTTTAGCCGTCTGCATAAGAGAGGCGATCATTTCTATTTCCGAGCAGCAGTACCCGCTCAATGGTTGTTTGCGATCCAACATAGAGAGATAAAGTTTTCACTAGCGACCACTGACCGTGCTACTGCCTTGGTGCGATGCCGAGCATTAAGTAATGCTTTCGATCTTCTTTTTCGAGGTAATGTGTTGAGTAAAATCCCCCTTGACCGTCTTGAGGAAGCCGCAAAATCTTATTTTGCCCAACAACTTAACAAAGCCCTCGAACTCACCTTGGATATTCCCCTAGATTTGGAGTTAGATACGGACTTCGAGATCGCTTGTTCTCAAGAGCGAGTTGCGATTTTAACTGACATGATGAAAACGCTCAGGTTCGACCGGAGCGTAAAGATTGCCGCTGCGGAAATTCTTAGTGTGGCCAATGGCGATCTGGCTGACGACGACGATATCGCCTACGCGCGCAAATTGGCGGCTAGGGTGGAAATCCAGACCAACACTTATTTGATGCAGGAGCTGGCTGGCGGCGTTTATGATGGCTCAGCTTCGGATCCTCTCTTTAGAAGAATGGCTCCAGCCTCATTACCTGCCCCTTATGA
>Ga0099826_10003008_pt1 | contig 11226 bp, 5 predicted proteins | sample Mtrugardesep15_FD_76830 | JGI IMG/M metagenome (GOLD analysis project Ga0099826, IMG submission 76830) | Root nodule microbial communities of legume samples collected from California, USA - M. trunc garden sep15 | ecosystem: Host-associated > Plants > Roots > Nodule | place: USA: California...
AAAAAAATAAAAAAAAAAAAAAAACAAAAAAAAAAAAAAAAAAAAAAAAAAAAAAAAAAAAAAAAAAAACTAGGTCAAGACCTCTTCTAAAAGGTAGAGAATCTAAAATTCTCACATTTTCAATATATCCTAAATTTATCAAATCCATAAAAAGCCCAAAATTCCTTCCCTTCCTTATCTTTCAAAAGAAGCTACAAAGAAGATATGATTTATTTTAGGATTTAATTTCTTATCTCTTTAGACCAAAATTAGTGGCATACGTTGCTTAGAACTGCACATGATTTAATTTCTAATTATAATTATAAAATAAAAAATACGATGGTAAAATTTGAAATTGGAAAAAAAAATAAATGATTAATGAATGCACATGCACAATGAAATTGAAATTAAACTGGAATGAAATAAAATATGCAGAAAATTAGTTAAACGAGCATATGCATTAGGATAAGTCACGAATAAGTATGGTCTTAAGAGAGGAGAAAATGATTCGAAGTTTCCAAATACTTTTCGGTGTACGAAATGAACCATGTGAGCTTTATATTTATAGAGAAAATTCACAATTAATATGTCTGAAACTCTGAAAACAAGTAATTACATATTACTTTGAAGATAAGTAATCCACATATTAGGTATAGTTCAAAAATATCCCATATCGAGTACCAAAATATATCATATCTCATACAAAAATATAGTATATTATATACAAATATATTTCCAAAATATTTTAGATTATGTTTTTTGTTTAATTTGCGTTTCAACATATTTTAGACACTTAAAACAGCTGTAAAAAAGTAGGGTTTAAGGGAAATTTTGTTTAAGTGGGTTTTAGCCCAGCCCAATTTTCCAAAACCCTGGTTCTATAAAACGGCAGGGCTCCACCTATAAATAACACAAAAAAAAAAACTAAGATTTGTATCGTTTCTTTAGGCATTAACCGATTTTGAAGCTGCCTCTGTCTCTCTCACTCGATCATCTCCTGCTCCACCGTCGCTCGCATCAATCAACTGAAAACCATGGCGGACAAAGCCGTTACCATCAGGACCAGGAAGTTCCTTACCAACCGCCTGCTTTCACGAAAACAATTCGTTAGTTTCTCACTTTCTATCCCTTTTCTTCTTTATCAATTTTAGGTTAATAGGTTCACTTTTAATAAGAATCTCGATATGCAAATGCGCAATGAATTTGGGATGCTAGCTTTAATATGTTATTTCGTGATGCTTAACGGTTTTTCAATTATCATTGTTATTGCAGGTCGTTGAGGCTAATCATCCAGGGAAACCAAATGTTTCCAAGGTACTTTTCCTTATGCGTTTTTAAATTCAAATGATATTAACATATTTTAGGATTTCAGTATCTTAAATTAGCAGCAATTGAATGAATATTCAGATTTTTAAGTAGTTATTGATTGCTTTGTTGTGTGTGGTATATAGTTTGAGCTTAAGGAAAAGCTGGCAACAATGTATGGAGCAAAGGACAACACTGTGTTTGTCTTTGGATTACAAACAAATTTTGGAGGTGGCAAATCTACTGGTTTTGGTTTGATTTATGATTCAGTTGACAGTGCAAAGAAGTACGAGCCCAAGTACAGACTTATCAGGGTGAGTCAATAATAAGGCCATTTAATATTTGAATCACTGTCAGACACCAACATCACACCCACCTACACATGTCATTACATTCAAATAATTCATTTTTTCAATTTATCAACGGTGTCAAGTGTGGTTTCCAAGTGTCCTTGTTAGTGCTTCGTAGATAATTACTATCTTTTGCTGTGAAATATTCTCTTATATTTTCTATACAGTTATAATACATTTTAGTATTCATTGCTTACATTGTTGTTGTTTCATGTTTTTTTTTTTTTATACCATTTTAAAGCTCGGTGCTCACATTTTTTTTGTTCCTTTCTGTTATGTCACTTTTCCTTATTTAGAAGGGGTCGTGGTAGTTATTTTATAGTTAGGTATGTTAGTTAACATTGTTAGACTATTGTTACCAAGCAGTTACGGGCGGATAGAGGGGACCCGTCCACCCCCTAACCCCCAATAGGAAACAAAATGGGGATGACGCCTTGCCTCATTGCATCAATTATGAAGAGTTAAAACTCAAAAGGAAACAATTGATAGTTGAACATGAGTCCATCTAAAATCTAATCCAATCTTTCAGATTCAACAAATACAAATAACTTGTCCTCTGAGTTATCGTATATTATAGCAATACTTGCTACTATTTAATTTATAATTATATTTTCCAACAATAAGTCCTTATAGAACTTATTGGAAAACATCGTTGAAACATCTTTCTCTTTGATCAAACATCCTTCACTCATCTTTCTCAGCTGCAATGAAAGAAGCTCACGCCAAGATATAATAGCATCATTGTCTTCTTTGTTCACAATGACATCACTATCTTCTTTGTTCTTCATAAGATCACCATCTTCTTCTTTGTTCATAATGATATAACCGTCATCTTTTTTGTTCATGATGCATTTGCCATCTCTTTCTTTGGTAAATGTGCACTTTATTTGATTGGTAGTTTTAACCACTTTAGTTTTGTTATTCCAATAAGTTGATTTTTTGTTTATAATTTAAACCACCAAACATGAGCGTTTCTCTAATATTCTCTTATAATTAGGTAATTTTTTGTTTAATTTTCTATCATTTCAATATTTAAGATTACAATTTCAATAAATCTCAAAAATTTAGCAGTAAGAAATGTAATCTTGGAAAATACAATACAATCTCAAAAAATGAGCCGGCAACCTGAGCATTTGTGTAATCTTGCGAAAAATATGTGATTGAAATGTAATCTTGGAAAATTTATATAAGCAACTAATTTTTGTCATATACTACTCATCACGTAAGAAAGCCATCAATATACTATGACAAATAAAATTACTAAACCAAAAGATGAATAAATGACTTGATTGTTCCATTTCCTCACAAAAAATCATATAATCGCACATAAACCGAGACCTACTTAATTATGGAACATATCATGCTTAACCAACTTTAGGATATTTGATATACCTCAAATTTCATAATCATTGTCTGTTACATTCTGTGACACATTACGTTTAACCTATTCTCCTTGCTCATCGTATTGATCCAAATTCCTATACGGTTTTGGAAATATTGTCCTGATTACCCAACCATCGAAAGATATGTTTGTTTTTGTAGGTTATCCCAACATTCATATCCTTGAAAGTCACATTTATGACCGGAATCTCTTTACTACCTTGAATGCTCACAAGTACATGAACTCCCTTGTCGCAAATATTGGTGAAGCTTGTCTCTGAGAATTGGAATGCTATGTAGGAACATATTCGACATCAGGGTGTTCGTTGTAATCGGTTTTCATAACAATTTCAATACGAACATTGTTCAAAGTTTGATCGTTAAGTTATTTTGCGAACATGTCCACCTCTTCCAGTTGCCATCTTGATCCCGATGGCATGTCTAGAATTCCATACAAGAATGTCCTCGATGGTGATATTAGATACCCCACCTAACACCTCACTTCCCATTGAGAACATTCTTGTATGGAATTGTAGACGTGCCATCAAGATCAAGACCGCAACTGGAAGAGACAGATATGTTCGCCAAATAACTTACTGCAATCTAACTTTCAACAAGGTTTATGTTGGAATTGTTATCAAAACCGATTAGAACGAACACCCCGACGCCAGATATATCCCTACATTGCTTCCAATTCTTAGAGAGATAAGCTTCACCAATATTCGCGGCAAGGGAGTTCGTGTACCTGTAAGCATTCAAAGTAGTAAAGAAATTCCGGTCAAAAATGTGACTTTGGAGGATATGAATGTTGGGATAACCTACAAAAACAAGCCATATCTTTCGGTGTGCTTTTGTGGATGGTCTGGACAATCTTTCCAAAACCGTGTAGGAATTTGGATCAAGACAATGAGCAAGGAGAATTGGTTAAGCGTGTTATGTAACAAAAAATGAATATGAAGTTTGAGGTATGCTCCCTCCGTCTTTAAATATAAGCAAAATTGACTTTTTAGGTTCATTCATTTATTGATGTATGTGGTCCATTTTATGAACCACATACATCATTAAATGAATGAACCTAAAAAGTCACTTTTGCTTATATTTAGAAACTGAGGGAGTATGAAATATCCTAGAGTTTGTTAAGCATGCCGTGTTATACGATCAAAGAAGATGACGGTTATAGCATTATGAACAAAGAAGAAGATGCTATTATGTCTTGGCATGAGCTTCTTTCATTGCAGCAGAAAGATGAATGAAGGATGTTTGATCAAAGAGGAAGATATTTCAATGATTTCCAATAAGTTTTATAATAACTTATTGTTGGAAAATATAATTTAAATAGGCGGACAAGTTATTTTAATTTGTTAAATATATAAAAAGATTAGATTTCAACCATTTCCTTTGGACGTGATTGATGCAATGAGGCAGCATTTCCTATCGGGGGTGGATGGATCCCAATATCCACCCCGGAACCGCTTAGGTACAATAGTCTACCTCTTAACAAACTTGTCTCTAATAGTACAATTGCTAGTCGTCAAACCGCATATTTAATATGTTTGTTATAAGACATGCTCTCAAAGTCTTCTTGAAACATTAGTCTAAGTCTGTGCACAAAGGTTACATCTAAATCACCGTGGTTACACTTATATATAAGTCAGTGTGCACAAAGGATACATCTATGTTACCGTTGTTCCATCTAAATCACAAAGTATGAAGGGAGGAAATAAAACTGTCTATGAAAGCAGGGCAATACAACTCTCAAGTTAGGTGTGGTCTTAAATTTGTTTAGCACCGGTTTTGTATTTTCACTGTCATTGCTGTGTCTATTTAAATAATGTGTTTCATTGGTATCTTGTTGGTTTCAACTTGTTTTTACCATCATTTACCATTTGTGTTTTTGTCATAATAATATTTGTGAATTAAAACACATTTTTGTCATATTAATATTTGTGAATTAATATCCGTGATTACATTGTTTTGTGGACTTAACCAAAATATAAATCTATTTCAGAATGGACTTGACACGAAAGTAGAGAAGTCAAGGAAGCAAATGAAGGAGAGAAAGAATAGAGCTAAGAAGATTCGTGGTGTAAAGAAGGTAATTTTACAGCTAGTAATTGTTGTTGTAGGTTTATGATTGCTTACACCATATGCAATCCTTGTTTTATTAAATCATAAAATTTTGTTTGTGTTCTCTGCAGACCAAGGCTTCTGATGCTGCTAAGGCTGGAAAAAAGAAATGAGTGTCGAGACTTCCTGCTTTTGTTTTATGACTACTCTCATGCTAGGTCTATAGAATGAGATATTTTGGTACAAGGGTTAATCCTTGTTTTGCTACCACATAAGGCGTTCAGTGATCAGTACCAGAATTGACAATTTTCTATTTCTCTCTTATTTACTTTCGCTCTTCAAAATTTAGCAGATTGGAAGCAGCATATTGCCTCGCTACATGGTTATTCGTTTTTTTTTTGACAGATCAGAGATTATGTTTTATGGTTACTATTTACTAGAAAAATAAGATTGTTATATCAAAACATTATGATGCAACTTTAGGGAGTGATGAATATAAATTCCACGCGTTATTAATTTTTTTTTTGGTGCTGTTCCAATGTTCCTCGTTATCACGTTTCATGACAAAATCAAATTTAGATGATTTATTGTTTTGCTTCAATTTTCTTTTGTTCAATATATACCCACCGTAATTATGAATTTATATGGGCTATTCAACTTTTAAGCATGCTTTTATACAGTTTTGGTTTCAATTCAGTGTTATGATCGATGAATCCCTTTGATTCCAGCTTCTTTTTTCTCTGAAACTTGACTTTCCTGAAAGTCACCTCTTAGTGTTGTCCTTTTGTTACTATTTGTATCACTTCTCTTCCTATTTTGCTTAATGGTTATCTCCCTCAGTAGATGATTTGTTGAGTCTTTCCTATTTTGTTTTGGCACTGTATCAATCTATTCCCTGATGCTTGTTCATCTTAACTCAACAATGTATAACGCAGCAAGCTAAGTGATCAGTTCTGCAACAAGTCAAATCCTTCAAGATCTAGCATCTACAAGAAAATGAAAAGAACCTTTTATCCCTTGCAACATTGTTCTTAACACCCAGAATTCTAATCCCAAAGACTCAACAAGATGCATCTTGCAATCAAGAAACACACGCAAATACACCAAATCCAGAAAACAAACAATTCAGACGCTAGAAGTCCCAGTTTCTTTGTTTAATCTGAGAGAATTATTCAAGGTGTTAATACTTGCACGAAAGTCTTAAAAGGAAAAATAATCACATACAAGAATATCCAAACCAGTTCAATCCAAACGGGAACGGGACTTGCAAATATATGGGGATTGCCAGGTGGTCTAAGAATTCAAGGTAAGGGTAAGATCCTCATATTCTACATGGATAAACAGACTGATGAAGAACATATTCTACATGGTATAAAGGAGATGATCCTCAAAATTCATGGTTATGGGAGAGATTCTAGGATCTCTCATGGGAACAGTTGAAGCAGCTGAATTTCATGAGTAGGAATATGATAATCAAGATAAAGGTGAACATCAACATAAACAACTCTCTGCCTGCAGGAATCCATGTAGAAAACCCAATTGATGGCACTACTTGGTTCGATTATCGTTATGAAAATCTAATGTACACAATAAAATAGTTTGTTTATCTTCTCATTAACTATATAAATCTTATGCCTCCCTTAATGTAATTGATTCTTTTATTACCTTTCATTTTACCTCTCTTATCATTGATCTTTATCAAAAGATAATAATGAGATTGAACTCAAATGTTTGCAAGTTTTTGTTTAATGTGCATAAGCAAATTGGTTTTGTATCACGGACAAATTTGTTTTCTACCATTGAATATATATCGTATTATATATCATTTGATTCAATTATTGGACTGCATAAGTAAAATTGGTTTTGTATCATGGATAAGTTTGTTTTCTACCATTGAACATATATCATGTTATATATCATTTGATTCAATTATTAGACTTATTGATTAAATGGTGAACATATATCGCTTGTGCATAATATAGTGATCTGCTTTCAATTAATTCGACTTAAGTGAAATTCATTAATTGGTTTTCTTCTTGCTGATTTAATGTCATTTGTGTTTTCAATTTTCATTCATTATTGTCTCCTAGACGGAACTTTTACTAATGGCATGGAATGGGTCCTATCGCTTCCCACAACTGGAGGGTCTTTCCACTATTTATAACGACCAAACACAAAACAAATGACACCTGGCCGGGGACCTAATTTGTTCTGTTCAAAAAACATGATTGTAACATTTCTGGATAGCAAAATTTGCAATATTTAGGCCTTACCAATTTTAGAGTAATGCATCATTTATAAACACCATTCCTCTTCCCGAAACTGAATTTAAGACAGAATTAAATCTAATTGAATTTTTTATGTTTCTTTTTTGTTTTTTTGAGGGAATGTTTCTTTTTTTTTGTTTTTTTATAATTCACAATTTAAAATGAATAAATGGAATGTTTAGGATTCAAACCTCTTTCACTGCATATAACAATGTATTGTCCATGTCAATTTAGTTATGTTCATGGACGAATTTTACATATCATCGTAGTTGAAAAAGATGTTTGTAATATTATATAACTAACTGAACCACCATTACAAAAAAATAAACTACTATTGAACCATTATTTTTAAATGAAACTAATTGAAGAGAAATTTGTGGAAAATAGATAAATGGTGAATAGATTTTTAAATGCTTGATTTGACTCGACTTTACTCGATAAGAAATGAATCAGTTCGAAACTCAACTTGAATCAAACTCGCAAACAACTTGGTTCAACTCGATAATCTGAATCAAATGAACCAAAATCAAAAAATAAACCTATGAAGAACAAAGTATTTCTTAAACTTTAAATTTGAATATCAATAAAAAGACTGACTAGCAACTTAAACTTGCAAACCAACAATTCCATGAGTCCCACATTGGAAACATTCTGAAGGATGGAGAGGGAGACATCCCTATAAAATGAGCAGTGTGAATAATGTTAATCATGTATTGAAATAAACTATATTATTGTATGAAACTGAGTTGAAATATGAGCCGTACGATCTCGAATCAGCAAATATTATTTACTACAACGTAAAACTATGTTAAAACTTTACAGGAGAGAAACCTGATCTCTGATCCGTAAATGCTACATACAATATAAAATAATTATTTGGATTATAAATAATCAACTACACCGTTTTTATTTCGGTGAGTCTTAAGGGGATTATATTTGCTCACAGTTCTCTATGCAGATGATTAATACTAGAAGATATGTACCTTTTTTTTTTTTCGGACCAAAATAGAAGAAATGTACTTGGTCAACGTAAAATGATTGAATTTAATTTTAGATATTCGAAATTGATTTCTAGTATCTTCTTAGAATTTGAAATTATCATTTCTGGTTCATGGAGATGTAAGAATTTAATCACTTATTTCGAGTCAAATATTAAAACCCTAATTTTAAAAGTTGATTTTGTATGTGGTTAAATGAACGACAACAGTTTGAGTTTGGGTATCAATTTATAGTCAAAATCGATTATGAATTGATAAAAATATATAATTTTTTTTTTTCCATTTTAGATAAAATTTACCACATCAACACAACTATCATTTTTTTTTGTTACTGCACAACTGTCGTTTATGTATGATGTTTTGACGAATTAGACCAACTTGTATTAACTTTTTGTTAAGTTAAAAGAACCAATCAAAAACTTTTAATTTTATCAATATTTTTTGTTTTTGGACGCAATTTTACTACTCCCTCTGTTTAGGGGTGGAAATGGGTTAGGTCGAGTCGGGCTTTGTAAGGCTTAAGTTTGGCCTACTTTAAAAATTATAGGCCTGAGCCTGACCTATTACCCGTCATAGACTTATTTTCAAGGTCTGACCTGACCTTTTTAAAAGTCTGATGAAGCCTGAAAGCCTATTTTACACCATGACCTAGGAACTTCTATAAGCTTACTTCTAAATAGGTCAAAACTTATGAAGGCCTAAAGCACACAAATACTTACGAAGGGCTAATCACACCAATATAACCCTACTACTAAATAATCAAATCATATGAAAGCTTGAGTTTATAAAAATAAAGCATCAACATTATCAATAATGAAATGTATATTATATATAGAAAGCTCAATAGGTCGGCCCGACGGGCTTAATAGGCTTTTTTGTAAGCCTTAGTCTAGCCTATTTAAGTAAATAAGTTTTATAAAAAGCTTGAACCTGACCTTTTTATTAAACGAGCCGAGTCGAACTAGGCTTTAAATAGGCTAGGCCATAGGCCCCTATCGGACGGCCTGACCTCTTCCCACCCCTACCCCCGTTCCATGATACTTGACACAGTTGACCTTATTACGCATGTCAATGTATAATTTTGAGCTTAAATATATTGAATAATATATTAGAAAAAATTATGAAAATTTGATATTTTAAAAATACTCATCGAGACGAATCTAACGACATCTTATTAGATAGGTCAAAATTATACATTTTCAAATGGGTGATCTATTGCGGAATGAAGAGAGTAATACTTAAAAGACGGACTTATACCTCAAAATAAAATAAGGCACCAAAATGATTTCTAAATCATATTAGTCTCAATTTCTGTGTGACGCACGAAAATATAACAACCTTGACCATTTGATCAAAATTTCTTTTAAATTCCATCGTGTAACATACATAGTACATAACATATTAAAAAACAAACAAATGAAACAGTTGCTTGTGATAATGTAAATGGAACACGCAATGGATTTTAATTGGCAATTGGAAAGAAACGTCAAATGAAAGAAATCGATGAGTTTCAAGTTCAGCTAACCACCAGCTGGATAATGGATAGATAGATGGCACTTTGTAATGCGAAGTAGTCAAGCCCAACTGAAAGTGGAACTAGAATAACCCAAATCTCTCCATACTCCTTTGTACCATAAAAAATGAAAAATACTCCCCCTCTCTCCTTTTCTTTTTAAGGTCAAATAAACTATAAATATATTGAATTTTATTATTAAACGCTTCAAACTTTTTAATAAGTTTTGGTCCTTTAGATGTTTTTTATTACGACTTTTTATTTATGTTTTTAAGTCAAATGTACCTTTCATGTTTTTGAATTCGTTTTTATAAAAATATTTAGAATATTATAATAATATTTTTCACAAAAGCTATAATTTTTTAAACCAAATATGTATTTAAGCGTTAAAACCTTAAAAGTTAATGTTTAATTCATCATTTGTTAAAAAAAAACAATTGAAAGAGAGGTTTCTAATTCTATAATGTACTACAAAACATAAATGCTAAAAAAAAATCAAAATTTTGAAGGATACGCATGAGTTTTCTTAATAAAAAGATCAAAAATCGTGATAGAAAACATTTGAGGGAGCGAAACTCACTAAAATAACTTATATGGATTAAAAAAGAAATTCAAGATATTTATCAAGACTATTTAATCTTTATTTTCAAAATCATGCTCATGATTGATTCTAATTTGTTTCGAGTTAAAGGATAAGAAGTTTAAGGTCTTAAGTTCAAAGTTTAATTTTAGGGGTCGGATAATTCAACTGATTTCAATTAAAGGATAAAGAGTCGAAATTCACGAGGTTAAAGCCAAATAAACAAAAAAAATTAATCTAACAATTAATTATTAATATTTAGTATGAAAAACCTTTATTATGAAATATTAAACATGAATTTACTTGAAAGAAAACAAAAGTAAACATGAATTTATTGAGATATAGTAAAAACAAAATGAATTTATGGAGATTGCGACCATTCTTCCCTAACCCTAATTTTTTTATATATGTATTCTTTTGTAAAAGAAAAATGAAAATATCTTATTGGTAAAAAAATTGTTGATCAAATTGTTTAATGACCATAAATTTATCTTTTAAGATAAATAAGGAAAGCTTTGATTTTCGAGCCCAACAACTGTATACAACAACTTCACTGTCAATCTATCTATGCTCATCTAAATTTGAAATAGGGGTAATTATTTTGGTCTAGAGATATATAACGAGTAGTAACAATACTCTTCAATGTATCAAAATTCTAAAATAATACTCCCTCCGTCCCTTAATATAACCCCCTATTGCTTTTTTCACATTTCTTAAGAAATGTTGTTGGTGTAGTTAATGTGTCTGTTTTATAGTACAATTTTACAAAATTACCCTCATTAAAGAG
>Ga0099826_10003011_pt1 | contig 11222 bp, 6 predicted proteins | sample Mtrugardesep15_FD_76830 | JGI IMG/M metagenome (GOLD analysis project Ga0099826, IMG submission 76830) | Root nodule microbial communities of legume samples collected from California, USA - M. trunc garden sep15 | ecosystem: Host-associated > Plants > Roots > Nodule | place: USA: California...
ATTTAATGGTGGTTTTGTTTTGTCCTTAATATTGGATAGCAAATTATAGGCTATCAAAAGAGGGTAAGAGAATCTTGGTGAGAGAGATCTCACGGTTTTGAATTGTGAGAGTACTAGCAACAGCTTGTATTCACTATTCAGGTATCATCCTTTCATCCATAAAATCACATATTTAATATTTTCTTGTATCCTTCTAATGCTTCAACCAACATCAATCATCATTTGTCAAACAACCATTCATGAATTATATTATATTGCCCAATTAAAGTAGATAGAACTACATTCTTGCCATCTTGCTAATGAGTTGCAAAGACTTGAGGGAAACAACTAATTGATAATTTATTTCTATACATAACTTAAAATTACACAACTTTTGCACAAAAGACCAAACTGATGCCCTTTACAAGGATTATGACCTTTCAATATTGTAATGGCATCACTCAATCTAATCCAAAACTGACTTGTACACTGTAGGGAGAAAGGAAAGCAATGGGATGAAGAAAAAATTAATTGAAAAGAACAAACATTTTCGGACTCAATAAGTTACTACCTCCTCCTTACCACATGCTGAGCAACATAGACCTCACATGACAATCTCTGGCTTCAGAATATTTGTCTTAATCTCCTTGTGGGGCAAAACCACACCACCATTGCTGTAAATCTCATCACAAACATGAACATCTTCTCCAAGGATAGTCATATTCTCCACTCGAGCCCATTGCCCGACAGTGGAATGCCACCCAATAATACTGCTGGAAATGCAAGCATGTTTCTTGATCCGGACTCCTCGCATTACTGTGCAGCGCGAAAGCCTAACACCAGACTCAACAACGCAGCCAGGACCGATAGCGACATCAGGTCCAATGAGACATCCCTCGCCAATTTTGGCTGTTTCGTCCACAATGACGTTCCCCACAATGTTAGAGCCACCCGCCAACTTAGAAGAAGACTTCTTCCTCAGTGAGTCCAGGTAAAGCCTCAAGCCAGTGATATAGTCCCTCGGCTGTCCGATGTCCATCCAGAATCCAGGCAGGACCATTGCATATAGCTTTTTCTCTGCAGCAATCTTTGGAAAAATTTCTTTTTCGATAGAAGTGGGCCTCAATTCAATTCGATCCAAAACAGAGGGGTTCAATAGGTAAATTCCAGCATTGATTTTGTTACCAACAAACAACTTTGGTTTTTCAACAAATTTCTCAACCTGCCCTGTTGTCTCCTCCATAACAACAACACCATATTTTGATGGCTCATCAACCTACACAAGTAGACGAAAAAATGATATAATTAGATGCTCTAACTATTATATTGTATATCAGTCTCACGTGTTTGCAATTATTTTTTTATTGACTTACCTTTGTTACCATTATGGAAGCTTCCCCTCCATGGGATTTGTGGAATTCAATCATTTCTTTAAGTGGGTAATCACTAATAACATCACTGTTGAGAACAAAAAACGGCTCTCCAGAGTCATCTATCAGCTTGTCCCTAGCAAGAGCCAGGGGGCCTGCAGTCCCTAATGGTTCAGTTTCTTGAGAACAACTAATCGTAATGCCAAGCTTTGCTTCAAAATCCTTCAAGAAATTCAACATAACCTGAAGTAGGAAGTATTACCAAAGTCAAAATAAAGAAACTTCAGCCACAAAAAATCTTTTGAAGCATTTACTAAAAAGTGTTTTAAGAAGAGGCATGAGCGTGATCCTCTTACCTCTGGTTGGTAATTGATGGCCAGTACCACTTCAGTGACTCCAGTGGCCTTGAGAGCCTCTATCTGAAAAACAAGCCAAATTAAAAATTAACAGGTAAATCAATAGGATAGTCTATTTTGCCATACTAATGCAAATATAAATAAAATATGCACACAAATACATGCCAGGTTCTACACATAAAAAATTGGTTCTGCACAATATGAGAAGTTATTTAATTTAAAAAAAATAAAATTGCCACATCTGTGTTATGTGGAAAGAAAAGCATCAGAATCAGATGCCGGGTTTAGAAAGCATTCAACAATAAAGCATATCCCTAATATATTCTAGAGCATAACAAATATAAAACTTATAGGGAAAATAGTTTAAAATAGTTCTACCTGATGCAGAATCATGGGTTTGTTAGCAAAATCAACAAGAGGCTTAGGGACACTGAGTGTCAATGGCCTCAACCTAGTTCCAAACCCCCCAACCAAAATCAATGCCTTCATTGTGATTAGCCCTTTGTTTTCCTGTGAAATTATAAAATTAGAAGCACATCAAGATAAGCCAAGAGAATGTAATCTAAAATATGCGTAGATAGATTCCACCAAATCCTATATATATCAATGGCAGTAAAGAAAGAAGGACTTGCACAGAGAACTTAAGCAAACAACTGGCAAGTAAGTTGATCACGAAGAGACGGGTGTACTATCGAGTGTGACACGAATCAATTTATGTGTCACCTCATGAATACCAAAGTTTAGCTAGATATGAAAAACAAAAACAAAATCCAGCTAAGAAGCCACAAGTTTTCAATAGAATGACCAAAAAGGATTGAATTATGACGCAGGTTGCTCGATAAATGGCATAAGTGTCAATTAAGGTGCATGGTAAGGTAAATATTCAGTGTTCTACACGCAGTTTAAAGTATGCATCTGTTTCCTTCTTTGAAAATCCTTCGAGTAAAGCACATTGCTTTGAGTCACTTTGAATAAACTTCTACACAAACACTTATAGAAAAAGAAATATTAAAAGAATCTTGTAAAATAAATGCAAGTATTTAACCAATAGCTTCTCGTATAAGTTGAAATTAACTTCTGTACCTCAATTTTTTCGCAAGATTTCGTATTTAACTCACCCATAAACACCTATAATCTTCCAACAGTTTTTCACAAGTAACCCAATTGATTAAGAGATTTCCATAAACTAGAAATCAATAAAAATCCGGTCTCTAAGAGACCCAATTAAACTTCAAATTGAGATGTTGGGATGCAAACAGAGCTAAAAGGAAAATGTAACTCCCAAAAAGTCTCTTTTTTCAACAAACCAAATTGCCTACTCGGACAGAAATACTTGAAAGAAAAAAATATGAGAAAAAACCATAAATCAAACAAAATATGTAATGAGATTATATGAATTTGAAAAGAAGAAAAAAAGTACTATTGACATCAGGATAAAAGGAAATACAAGTTTTTTCTTAATACATGTTTGAATTCACAGTGAGTTCGACAGAAACACGGTGAATTGCTGTAATTCAGGCATAGAATACCCTTTAGAACTTCAACGAAATCACGATGCCACCATGATTACATCAAACTAAGTGTGAATCATACCCGCATTTATTGTAGTGACTAGCTTACTATACAACACCGACGCTTCAGATCAAAAGTGCGTCCAGTGTCTGATATGTGTCAGTGTCCGATGTCCAGACACCGACACATGTGATTACATTCAAATACTAGTCAAACAAAGTTGATTTATCAGGTTCAAATGTTTAACCAAATACAACGACTTTGTTTGAATTTTATTTTTTTTTGCTTATATTTGCTACCGGAGGGAGTATGTGATTAATTATCGTGTCGATCTGATGTGTCTGTGTTGTGTCAGGTGTCCATGTAACTGATTTATAGAGCCAACTTTTAAGCAAATGAAAAAAGCTCCACATTAGTTTAATTTCATCATTACATATATATATATATATATAACATTTGTTCAAAATTTTCAGAAGAGAATCCAAATCCATGATCATTAAAGTAAAAATTTACTCAACAAGTAAAAACAATCATAAATCAATAAAACTTCAGCAACACAACACAGAACCAGATCTGAGTAAATCAGACTGAAACATGTAATAAAAATCGAAATTAGATCACATCACAGTTCAATAAAATACAAAAATTCACCAACTCAAATTATACGATTACGTAATCAAAATCCATTAACAACACACATATACATTGATTACCACAAAGAAAACAAAACAAAAATAGCGGGAAAAACACTAAATTGAATTTAAACAGCAATTACATTGCGATAATCACGATCATATAAACAGAAGAAAAAAACGATTATATACCTCGGTAGTTTAGGATTTGGATCTGTGTGAGAATTTGAAAATCGAGATTGAGAAGTGAGTTTTGCGCGGTTAAACCCCGACCCGGACCGAGTCAACACGGCGAGTCGGAATCTAGAAGAAGAAGAGAAGAAGAAGAAGAAGAATGTGAAGAAAATCAATGCCGCAATTTCGTCTTGTATATCTTCGTGTTTATATATACATCACGCACGCGCCAACCATATTACTAACTACCTTTTCTCATTTATCCACTTATTATTTACTCTACAATTTTCTTTTCTTTTTCTTTTTTATATTCATTTATTTTTTTTAGATTTTGACTTTTTATATCTTAAATTATATCATATAAAAGTAAATAAAAAAAAATTATAGTTCCCAAGGTCTACATACCACGACGTACATGGATGATATTGTTAGACTGAACATCTTTATTCAAATTTAAAATATTAAAGTTGTATATCAATTTTAGATTATGATTGTCACTTCGTCGATATAAAAAATTGGTACCTCATTTGATTGATTTCTAACTCAATCTTCATTTCATGGTAAAAAAAATTATGTGATGAGATATAGCGACCAATTGATATAACGGCCAAATTAATTTATAACTAATCAAATTTTAAATTGAAGTATAATATAATAGTTTATTTTATCATGTCTTTCTTACCTAACTATCAAAAGGATCTAAAAATAAAGATTAAATTATGCTTAGATGTGTATTGTGAGTACCATTGAGTTGATAGTTCAAAGAACAATAATATATATAGGTTGAAGTTCGAATTATAAATTTCTTACTTCTCTATATTTAAATGTGTGAATCGAAACACTAAATTATTTAACAGAAAACTAAATTATTTGACAGAAAATATTTATGTTTAGATCATTCTATTACATTTAATAGACACATGTACCATAATTTTTAATATTTTAAATGGTAAACGAGTTTGACTTACAAATATTTTATCTGTGCCTATTCTTTTGCAAATAAGGAGAATTTCATTCAGATTAAATATAAGTGAATTTATAAAATAAATAGATAATAGTATTATTAATTAATAAAAATATTAAATAATTTCTTATCGTGTAAAACATTGCATACTTTAAAAAGTAGTACGATTAATTTATTCATGAATTATTAGTGGATTTTAAAATGCATGAATTTTTCTGTGGGCAAAAGTGTCGGTGAGGCTTTTTACGTTGTTTCGGATTGTGGCCACTTCTTATATTTGTACCTTTTATTTACTTGCCTATTACGATAGTACTACACATGTTATATCACAAAATGTCGTGACTTCTTTGCCACTCTAGTCTCTCTCTACCGTGAACGAGAAATAGTACAACTACAAAGACTTGTGCTCGAAATTTCCTTTTCCTTTTTCTTGTTTTTTTAATCCACTTTCCTTTTCTTGTTGTTTAGTTTAATACTATTCTTTTTAGTGTAAACTGAAACGAGAAAATTCTTTTCACAAGACTAATTTTTTGAACATTGTGAAACTTAAATGGACGATATGTTTTTCTAAGAGTTTTAACACTGCTGCATGTTAAATGTTGTGGATTCGAAATCAAGACCTTCTTTAAGCTAAAAAGTGACTCGTGTCATCTTATCTAAGCGTTTTTGGATGTTTAGTTTAATATTCAACAATTCTTCAACAAAAAAATTGACAAAAAAATTTATTATTCAAGAGAGTATTGCAGTAAATATTTTTTTTTAAAAAAATTGTGTGAACTAAGTATTATTTGAGGGTGTGCGAAATCCGGTCTTGCCCAACATAATGGACCGGATTTGATCCGATGAAAAAATCAACGGAGAAAAAAATAAAGGACGTGATAAGGACAAAATGAAACAGAAATCGAGTTACACATCTCGTCCCCATAATTTGAAGACAAAGACGTTTTTTAATATATATTTTTTAGACAAATATTATTTAATATATTTTTTTATAACACTCTTACACTCTACTCTATTATTTCACGTCAAACGACATTTTCTAATTCATGAAGGTAGATTTGCATTTTCTAGGTTCATGTTAGAAATTTTGTGTTTCGCATAGCTTGTCTCAATGACTCAGGGGTCCTTCATAGGCTTATACAATTGGTAAAGGAATAAACGTACAATCCTCCCTTTAAAAGAAGTTTATTTTTTTAAAAAGGTAACATATCCATTGTTACAAACATTTCTCTGTACCAGGATCAAATTATTTACAGCCTATTTGAGAATATGAGTAACAAATAAAGACACATTTGATAAGGCGGGGTTTAAGTTTACCAAAATATTTATGTTTTTGAACAAAATTCGTGTATTCAAATATTTTTTTTGTCGTAAATCAACTAAGAATGAAACAATGGAAAAATATTTCAAGAAAAGACGAAAAGGAGTTTATAAATGTGATTTATAAATGTGCAGGTGTCAAGACAGTTTCACCCTTAAATATTTTGGGGCATTGGTATTGAAGAATAGTGCTTGTGCCACCTCAAGAAGGTTGTGCAATTTCATTTTGTTGAGTTTGATGGAAAATTTTATTTTCAATAAAAAAAAATTCACGACTTTGTTAACAAATTAAATCTCATTATCATCTCTAAACACTTGTGTTTAAGTGTTAAATTGTGTCAACACCGATTTACACATTACTCTCAAATTCTACCTTCGACGAGTACAAATTCTTTTTCATCAATGATTGACCGGTTAATGTGCTTATCGTAAACTTGCATTTTAAGAAATCTCACAATTTCATTGGAGGAGTTTCTTTCAACATAATCACTTTAATTTGTGAATTAAGTATCGATCAAATTATGCAAACTACCGTTTTTGTATTGTATTCAACTCTGAATCTTTTATCTTATTCGTTGTTTTTCAAAGTACAATCAAGAACCCATTGGACTAAATAATCTTGAATTGTGCATTCTTATAAAGAGAAGTTCATTCTCCATTTAAACAAAACAACACCCAACTTCATTGTAGCAATAGTAAATATCTATAAGAAAACAAATAATATGAAAACTAAGCTTTCTACTAAAACAAACTTCTAAAGAAGAATCATCAACCCACATATCATATCCTTCCAAAACAAAGTTGACGCACCATCCCCACCTCCCTACTAATATTCTCCAACAACCACCCTTAACTAGCAAACCACCCCGCTTCTAAATTGATTCAAATTCTGCTACCATTTTCACTCCTTCAAACCACAACCTCCCACTTTCTTCACCATATCTCGCACATAACACTTTAAACTACAAACTATCCTTTTCCACCAGCACCGTTCAAGCCCATTTATCAAGTAAAACAAAATTAAACTCCTTCAACCGCCTCACCCAAAAATCTTCATTCTTCCTTTTCAAACATAAAGTATCCCATCTTATGTAAGATATTTTTTTAAAATCCTCACATTCCCCAATTTTTTTTACTAAAAATAAGATCAAAAGAAAAAAATGATATCTCAGGGAGACTTAATTTTATTTTTTAATTATTTATTACTCTTGTATCTTTTAATTCTTATAATTTATATTTCTCGCAACATTAATGAATGACAAACTTAACAACATTTCTTAATTTTTATCTCAAGTGCTGAAGTAACTTATTTTGTGATCAAGGTAGCACTTTTTTTGCTTTAGTCATTTTAAATATAAATATATATATGAACGTTTGACTAAATTGTCATAATTATCCTTTTAAAATTAGTTCAAATTGTTCTTTAATTAAAGTGAAATGTCGAGACCAAAAAAATAACGTGAAGTGCGATCGTTTACTGTATGAAATGTGATCATAATTGGTTGAAATCTAAAGATAAAAAACCTCCTCGTTTATTTAAAAGATATATTTTGAGTAAAGACATTTTTTTTGACAAAATTTTGAGTAAAGACATAAAAACCTCACCTGAATCTGAATAATATTATTATATTTGACAAAAATATTATTAAAATTATCATTGACAGTGATATTTGGACATAAAAACCTGAATAATATAACGTGTCCTGTAAGGAATCTGCGCTGTTATTTGAGAGCAGTGTGATTTTGGATTGTTGTGGGAATAATGTTTATGTAAAATGCTTAGATTTCAAGGCCAAAATCAAAGCATGGAAAATGCTGTCATGTATCATAGAGAATGCTTTGATTTCAAGGCCAAAATCGCTCCAATAATCATGTGCTGGTGACCTTTTACCCTAATTAATCAATTAATTAATTAACTAATTAATTATACTTCTTGGAGTAACTTGACACATATTTGCCAGCAATGAATCCAGAGCACATTGCATACCCTCCAATTGCTTGATGTTATGTACCTCCTACATTATAAATAAATCAACGTTACTTCTACAAACCTCTATAATCTAAAATACGTAAACTTTTGCTTTTTATTTTGACTAAATACAGAAAGTTTTGCTAAGAAGTACACTAACGGTATTTGCTTCTTTTGATTATAGGAAGTAACAGGTATTTACTTAGAAAGGAAAAGCTAAAAAATATCTGAAACGTATAATATCGATACCTTAAAGTGCTTTAAGACTTTAATTGTAATTTAATATTTGTTATTTCTTAAATTAAATACTTTCAAAACCTCCAAAGTCCAAACACGTATCATAAGAAATATTACATGCATGCATATCACGTGTTTGGAAAATGATCAAATAACACACTTTTCATTAGAGGAGAACATACTTATGGTTAGTTAATTCTCAATTATACATATGCATATATATTGAATATGGCTACAAATATTATTGTGAACATTTCGCTACATATATATGTTCTGAAGACAATTTACATTATATTTTTAAGCAAATCTTAGGTGTGCGTTATTGTGAATTTAACTCAGTTGATATAAACAACGCACAAATCATGTGTGCCGTTTAAAGGGGATGTTTTTTTTTTATGCAAAAGTCTTTTTTTCTCAATATTCATCTCAATCTCTGTCACGTCCAAAACTAGATCTTGAAGCACGAATCTGGTAGGCCAGAGACATTATTAATTTGTATATGACCCAACATATGCCTGGCTGCTATTTTAGAAATCGATTTTGTACCTAATTCAACCTTTAAGCCTAACTCATTGAATGAAAGGTGTTCCCCACTTAAAATACAGGCGACATTCAATGTAAAAATCTCAATAAATGCGATAAAACTGTATAATTCAACAATCCAATGATGACACGCTATTATTTTATAAATGATTTCATGACCAGATATTAAGAAAAATATTTGACTAATTGACACACATTGTCCAACAAAAATCATTTTAATAACAACCTCTCTTACTTGAGTTTTAATAAAAGGAATAAATTGATGCCAAATCATAGGTGATGCAGGATCAAGATCCAACTATAGGTGATGTCAACCTTAAGAAAATGTACATAAGATGACTGTGATCTGATGCCGGGAATATGCCATCTCAATCTCGAGAGTACTCCCTCCGTCCTAAAATATAAGTAAAAAAATCTCATTTTTTTGTCTCAAAATATAAGAAAAAAGACCAACTTTTATGCTATTATTGTGTTTTTTTAAACAAATCATCTTTTCCAATGTAAAATTAAATGCATGTTGCATTTAATTTGTTCCCTTTTTATTTTCTCTATAATTTTTAACCAATGAAAATTATTTTTACATCTTTCTATGAAACTTATTCTAAGGAGAACACAAAAAATTATACCTCAAATCACTAAGTATTAGTTTTCTTAATAAGTGTGAATTAGTGTTTTTTGCTTATAAAAAAAAACGGAGGGAGTACCTTTTACAATGCTTTGTTTCAATTTCTGTATGAAATAATTTTTGGTTATGTTATACTCACCTTCTGTCGAACTTCAGATTATTATGATCTCTTTCTATCGAGAACCAAAAATTTAAGCTGAAAAAAAAAGTAGAAGTCTCTCAATTACACATTACTTGCTAATGAACAAGACTTATTTAGTCACAAACCTGAATCTAACGTATTTAGGCACACTCTCAAGTAGGAAAAGAAAAAATGAGAAAAAATAATATATTTTTTTTATTAAAATAAATAAATCATGTATTTTTTGTGTGTGTATGTCTAAGTAATTTAGATTTGTGTTTGTAATCAATCAAGAATTATCCACTCGATCGGTAATAGTTTGTCGTTTTGAGTTTGAATCCATTTCTACAAATGCAACAACGTTAACAGAGTTTTATGGTCTATTATATCTTATCTGGCTCGAGAGGGAATAATATTTTTGTGGGTGACAATTTATATTTTGCGTTTAAGTTATAAGACAATGTACACAACTTTTACGTCAATTATACGTTGTCACATCAATTAATTAGGTATGATAAATAATTTGTTTTTAACTTACTCCTAATGTGATGACAAATCATTATATGTATGTGTGTCTATAAAACTTTTGTACCCTCTCAATGTATAAAAATTAAACTCTTATTATTTTTTAAAAAAATAAAAAATTGTTTGATTTGTATGATTTATTTTTGTGTGTAGTTGGTTTGGACAACAAACTGGAAAGGAACCACATTTTCATTTTATTTTTTTTGTACATTTTTTTATGATATCACTCTCAAGCCATAACATATGATAACGAAAGTCCAAAACCAAATTATGGCCCAAGAGTGCTTAATTGAAGCCATTGACTGGAAAGATGGAAAAGTACCAGAAATACGGTTCTTTTGATAATCTTCCATTAGAAATTAATTGACTTGTTAGGCGTACCCTTGCTTTCATGGAATGTTTCCTACTTGTCATAACAACCTTTGTTAAGATCAACAATGGGGGACAAAGCTTTTCTTAAAATTGATATCACACCATATAATTGTTAAATTAATCTCCCCTAATAAATAGAAAATATTTTCACAAGTTAAATCCACCTTTAAGTTTCTGTTCTCTATTCCGTTTATAAAACTATCATCCTTGTGACATGTGAGCATAGCTCAGAAGGGGGTTGAATTGTGTTAGTTTTTCTTCGTTTTCTCTTAAGTTAAAACACACAGACCAGAAACAGTTAAGAACAACTTCTGAAGTGATGTTCAGAACCAAAATGCAGCGGATAAAATCAGAGAGAGAGAAGAAAGACACAAAGCAATTTATACAGGTTCCTTCCACAAACCGGAAGTAGTCATGTCCCCCTTGCACTTCCAAGGAGAGTTCACTAAAATGTAATATCTGATTACAAATGCTCAAGCACAACTGCAAGAGACTTCCAATGCTCAAGAACACAATCAAGAGA
>Ga0099826_10003012_pt1 | contig 11220 bp, 4 predicted proteins | sample Mtrugardesep15_FD_76830 | JGI IMG/M metagenome (GOLD analysis project Ga0099826, IMG submission 76830) | Root nodule microbial communities of legume samples collected from California, USA - M. trunc garden sep15 | ecosystem: Host-associated > Plants > Roots > Nodule | place: USA: California...
AAAGTTCACCAGACAAACTCCCCACCAAGATTCAATAGGAAAATCTACAGGTTGCGTTGGCAATAATTCTTTTGCAATTGACTTGTTCAGTTTCCACATGATTTTCTGAAAATTCAAAGAGAAAATGAAGGGTAAAGGGAAAAATGATATGAGATCAATTGAAATTTGAAAATAACATGGAAAACTATTGTGCCTTAATTGCTTGAGAGTCGACTCTCGGCAGATGAATATTATATAGGTGGCCGAATACAATCATATCCTAGGCATTACGTCTAAACTAAATCTTAAGTCAAAAAAATTGTATATGCAATAAGTGTCTAACTCTAGGAAGTAAAAGATATTCAACAATACTCAAGAAATCATATCTAGTTCCATACATGACTAATTCAGGTAAAGTCAGGGAAATCAATTTCAAATTTATCAGGAGTGAAATGAAAGTCTGGTCAAAGACATATGATTGCAGGAACAAGGGAACCAATCTTTCTCCTACAAAACTTTCTCTCTTTTCTACAAAATATCTTCTCTTTATAAAGTTCAGCTTTTCCCTTTATTGCTTCCCTAATTATCCAGGCTTCCTATTCCACAACAAATACGGATGAAAAATTATAGAAAACAAACCTTCCTAAGTAATGTTTTAGATATTTGATTAAAAAATGTCTGTATTGCTGAGATTTTAAACCTAAATGGCAGCTTTTGTAGATCATAACATAGCCATGTTAAGAAGTGTCAAATTAATTAGATGGTCAATAAGTGTATTTGATTTAATATATCTAGAATCAATTCCTTGCTTCTTATAGAAAATAAGCCTTAGAAGGTATTATTGCTACTATGATTGCAACAAGGAATGAAACAAAGACATGCACATTATATTATAATAGTACAGGAAATCAATGCCAAAAATATTTTTAAACTATACAGACAAATTTAACCAGTACCTTAGATCTGCACTTGTTCATTATATCAATAAATTCATTTCTCCCGATTCCTGTAAGTCTTAAAGCATCTGCTGCACTAAAATTTGGGATGCTGTCATAAGGTTGCTCTGCAAATTATAAAAACATGCAGGAAGTGTTTAGGAACTAGGACAGCTTATTTGCAGGTAGACATTTATTATGCTACGTAAACAACCATAAATCAAACAGAGGTCAGTGTTATTACAAGTGAAAGATGGAGTCCCTTGATTAATATATATATATTCCAATAGATTAAGCATTTGTGGTGATGTGAATACAACAATCAATAGTTAAATAAAATCAAATAGGAATTGATAATATCATCATCTACACCTCTATTATGTGTAAACTAGTATAAGGCTCAATGGCATAAGCTGTTAGAAAATGTAAAAAATATTGCCTAAGCTTACCTGCATTCCTATATATAGGACTGTGCTCTAAAATTTGTTTGTCTCTTTTGTAACCTTCTCCAACCCCTCTTGCAGTAAATTTTTTTACCAAAATACCCTTAATTATTTCATCTCTCGTGAGGATTGGGAAAGAAGTGGAGTGACGAGTCACAATACAAATTAATTATGTGGGAGACTGAGATATGAGTCGTTGCAAAATGGGTTGGACCCGTCATGTTGACCCATTTACCCCGTCATCTGGTGGAACAGGTTAGGATTGTCAACCCGTCTTAACCCAGCAAAACCCATTAAAAGGGGCAGAGCAGTTGGCTCGCCGGGTATTTTTTTATTATTCGATTAATTATATATATATATATATATGTTACCTAATAATTATTAGACTATTCTTTGCAGGTCAACCAGCCTAAAAGTCAATGTATTCCACATGCTTCTTATTGTGTTTCTGTTATTGGCGGGGTGGGATTTTCAACCCACCCAGCCAACCCGTCCCGTTTTAAGCGGGTTGAAGGAGCTTTGGGCCAAAATGGACCAGATTGGCCTGATTTGTCACCCCTACCAAAAACTAAGGATAATTATTGAAACATAATACAAACCGTTAACAATTTAATGCCTTAAACCAAATTAACCAACTTTCTTTATTTGTGTGAATTTATCAGAGTGTTAAATGTGGGGATAGAGGTATAGTATTATTATTGCATCATAATATTTAAGAACGTCTTACATGGTCTCATAGGATTGGTTTCCATGTTTTATTACATTTCATTGTTTTCTTATTTAATTTGGTGTTCTAGTATTTAGTATAAATAAGGACTATGACTCCATTCATATTTTAAAAAAATGCTTCTAAAAACATCAATTTCAAATCATTAATCTTTATGTCCTAATTTCATCCTTCTCCATCTAAAAAACTCATAATTTCAAGGTATATCAAGCGGTACCGTCCTCCATAACTCAACTGCAGAGTAATCTAAAATACGAAGTAACATTTTGTTTCCAGGATTATTATATCCCTTCTAGCCATCATCTCTCTTTTCACATTCTCTGTCTGACACCTTGCTTTCTCCCTATCTCCATCACACATATCCATCTGTCTTCTCTCTTGTTCATGTGCATTTCACCTCATTGATCACACCACTTCGATCAACTGCAGTATGTCTAGATTAACTGGTACCAATCATAGCATTTTGTTAGCTTCTAACAACGCATGAGGGTGTGTCCCCTAGCATTTCAGGCCACCACTGCCCCCATTTGATTCATTTTCTCCTCCTTTACCAAGACCTGGTCTCACTGTGTCCCACGGTCACTTGACTCTGTCCCACCATCCTTTGTCAAGTGCACTAATTTGGTTCTTGGATCCACATCAAGTTCAATAGATATTGGGTAGTATACTCTCAAGCATCTAATCACTTCTTTGTACCCAAATTTCAACAAACGTGATTTAGCTTCCTACTACACCATATCTATTCGCTACTGCAGCCTAATTATATTTCATCTTGTAGCATAAATGTTCCCACCCAAAACCCAATTTACTCTAGGATAAAAAAAATGTTTGCTAGTATTGTTGTTGTTGTAAACACTTACCTCATTAATATAGTTATTGCTAGAATATTAGAAGATATCGTATAATTTATTTTATATCATATTAGAGTAACTCTTAAATTATTGTTATGATTTTTTTTCTAATTTCCCTATTTAGTTAAGATTTAGTCCAAGTATCCCATTAAATAGGGATTAGTGTTTAGTCTTTCTCTTTCGTATCAAGTTAGTAATAAGCTATTATCAATAATATTCAAACTCTTATTATTTCTCCCCTTTTTTATCTAAATCGCACAACTTCAACAGTTATTTCCTGTAAAAAAACTTCACAAGTCAGCAATACATTACATATGTCTCACTCTCAATCCGTAACTCTTATATAAACAGATTTCAATTCAAGAACAATGCAAATGGCTAGCTAACTCTTCTGGTTCAAGCCATTCAAATTACAGATGAACTCACAGTAAAAAATATACATACAAATACTATGCAACAAGCAAGTTACCATTCGAGAAACCTGGTTAAAAAATCTAGACCATCATGGTGAAACTGAAAATACATTAGAAAAATGCAACAAGCAAGTTACCGTTTTTCATTACTTCAAAAATCATATCACAATAATATCTGAAAGGTGACACCCTCATTACACGGCAAACATACTCCGCCAAATGATAAGGAAACAGCTGCAAGTAAAAAACAAGCACATTAAATTCCATTTCCTAGCAACAAAAGCAAAAAATAAGGTCACTGCCCAACATCTAGAAAGTGGTTCTGTAGCAGTTACATAGTTACATCTAACATTCATTAAGGATGCAAAATTGCAGATGAATTCTTTTTTTATAGAACAAAAAGATAATATGGTTAAATTATTTATTACTTATCAAAATAATCCTACAGGCTAAAACTAAAGAGAAACAGGGACAAGTTTTTAATTCCAACTTTGCAATTTTGGCTATGAAGCATTAAAACTTCTCACAAATTTCTAGCAACAAAGTTTTCTGAACAGAGAACAATGTATTTGATATATATGTGATTATGTTCAGAAAGAAGGGTAATGCGGTTCTCTCTAAACAACATACAGCAAGATTCTTCCGCAAGTAACGCATCATATCTTCATAATATTCACTTTCTTTACAAATTTTGCGGGCAAAACAGCTATTCCATTGAAGTCTCTTCTTTATGCAGCATTCAACTATCCTGCATGTAATTCCCATGGTCAGCAAAAAGAAAAGGTGTGTTAAGAATATGTCAAAAAAAATTCTTTTAAAGGCATTGACACAATAGCCTTAAAATAAGCAGATTATAGAACATTGAAGATATATACTAACATATGCAAACTAAAATACTGTTTCTTTCTAATTGAAAATTAGCTCTCAAAAGTTACTGTTTCTTTTTGAATATACTATAGCTTCTCAAAATCAAAAGTTACCTCACTCAAGTGCACATTTATTATATCCTAAAGTTATCTAAGAGAGATGTTTGCCGACATGTTTGAAACTCAGCTTGTACTCTAGAACCAATCCCAATTGCTAAGATTAGATTGTGATCACGGTACCAATCCCAAAACAGTTATATACCAAAGTATAGATGTAACCCTCCAAAATCATTCATCAAAACATACGCTAAATGGTCGTTCATAACACACCAACTCTAAATGCATGTCTTTGCGTATGAAAAACTTCATTAATTGAGTGGTCATTTTAGTACCTTAGTTGCATTGAGACAACATACCAAGTCAAGGGTAAGTCCACCTAGCACTCGTGCACATAAACAATGAAAATATCCTACAACAATGAGTAGCACATTTTGAACTATGCCTATTTTAACATCTGATATAAAATAACAGTATCACTACAAAAGCCTCTCCAATCTCTTTGAACAACAATAGAAACACTATCTCAATTGCTCCGGAAGCTCTAAACTCTAACCCTTATCATTCTCCATTTTCTACTACGTGTATGTTTGGTTCCACTTATGGAGGAGCCAAAATTGATTCTGGAGCCGTAGAGTTAATTTTGATAATTTAAATTGCTCTCGAGTAGAATTAGTTTTGCTTCCAGAATTGATTCTAACTTGAAACTATAATTTTAAGCTTTTCATTCTAGAATTGATTTTTAGACTCAAATTTATCCTTCAACACAATTTTACATGAACTAACCAACCATAAATCACTTCACATTCGACTCACTTTTACTCAAAATCAATTTCACAGAATCAATTCATTCAAAATCAACTCATTCAAACGCAAGGTCCGCTCCTCCAACATCATCAACTTAATAAGGATAACTAATACTACTTAATAAGACTAAACAATTACCAATTACAAATGCAAAATGCTGATTAAGCAAAGAAGAAAAAACTTAGCATGAAAGAATTGGAAGCGAAACTAACTTTCGATGCCATTCTTCTTTAGAAGCAAGACTAGATTGAATTCTCTTAGGAAGATTCTCCCATGGACATTCTTCTTTAATCGCTTTTAGCAACAATTGTTCCTCAACTGTAACTGGAGCACGCTGCATTTCTCACTTTTCACAAATTTCTCCAAAACAGCATGAAAGTCAACTAAAACCTCACAACCGTGAAACCGAAGAGGAATGTGGAAACGGATCGAACAGGATCAGAAACGAACTACGAAGTTTGCTGCAAGAATGCGATGAGTGAAGAGGATGCTCGAAAAATGAGAGAATGTAACCGGTGATCGGAACCTGATAACGGTGGATTATAGGGGTTTGGAATCGGAATTCGTCGTTTTCTTTGGGAGATTGGGTTACCGGAGAAAGAGAGAGATCTGGAGGAGAGTGAGAATTGTCAGAGATCGTGGTTCCGTTGTGGCGGTGGTTATGTCCGTTTTCAACATTCATATCACGCTTCCGTTGGTTTTTTTTCTCGACCGGGTTCGAACCCTTCTTTTGTGGGTTTAGAAATAGCACATATAAAGTGGTTGAATTCATCTCCGATAAAAGAATGTGTGTTAAAGAAAAGATGTTGTTATCGATCAATGCACATCATTTGTTTATAAATTTTTTAAGTAAATAGTCAATTACTCTTTGAAATCGTAAGTTTTGTTAATTATCTTTTTGAAATTAACAAAACTTCAATTACCTCCTTAAAATTGCACAATGTTAATTAATTTACCCTCTCCGTTAAATTATTTTGTTAGTCACTTATGTGCAAAATGTCCCCCAAACTTGAAAATTTATAAAAAAAAAAAATTATCCTTGACTCAAAAAGATATTAAAGGCAAACAATTAACATATAAATATGCATTACCATGTATGTAAGCCACTTATTTTGGAGTAATTGTGCATATTTGTCTTAGTTTACATAGGCTAAATGATGTACCTTTCTAATTCGACACAAAATTGCAATAGTTTATGTGGGGAAGTGCTGCATAAGAATCATATGAAATTTTAACTTTCATTTTGTAATACACTTCATCATGATAGTGAGAAGCGACAATCAAATTCAAAAAGAAATAACTAAATTGAATTTAAAAGGTCTTCAAAGACAAAGAATTATTTAAGCATTTATCTGAGTTCAGCAATTGGATCTCTTTGTAATAAAAATATCCCTAACAAAGATTGCTTGCTCCCTCTCATATTCAAACTCATCCTTGCCATTTTGAAATTTTTTAAGCATTGTTTTAACATTGCATTGTCTTCACAAAGACCTTTTTTTTTTTTGCATATTGAGAATTATTGTTTCTTTTGATGTTTTATTGTAAGCTTAGAAGGACAAAAAAAAAAAAATTAAAACTCGTCCTCTCCCTGTATGAGCAAACCGTAATTAAAATCCTTTCTTCAATTCTCTCTTTTGAACTAACCATATAGATAATTAAAATTAAAATCTCCCCCATCCTAGCAAGTCACTCAAATCATGCTTTAGATATCTAGTCTTGTACAGGAGAGGGTTGTGTTAATGGTTCCAGATTTAATGGAATAATATCTAAAAATAAGTTTATTATAAGCAGAAACATCTCTTACCTCAAAAACTTGTTTTGTATGATTGAGTCATATCCAACCACAAATTTAAAGATATATAGTTGTCAAACTTGTTTCGGGTTAGGTCAATGTCCATCTTGAATGAACTCTATTGTGAAGGTACATGTTATGCACTGTCAGCACACACATGTTTTATCCCTCAACAGTCAATCATTGTATGACGTAGATCATATAGGGTGATATCTGTTGAAGTTGGTTTTGAAGTTGTCTGTAGTTTGTTTCTAGTCCAACATTGTTTGGGTTTCCAGACTGTTAAGTGTATACATATACTTGAGTACTCTTATCCTTTGAGCTAACTTTTGGGATGAGATTCAAACCCATTCAACAATACACAAATCTCTCAACAACCTCAACAAGTTTTTCACTCATCTTTCATAAAACACTTGCTATAAAAAAAAGACATTAGATGAAAGATACACATTCTATTAAAAAAACTGAATCACTCACATTAACCAATGATTATTTTAAATATTTGAGTGTTTGCAAGTAATTCTCAACTATAAAAGACCAATCGTCATTCTCCAACGCGCTTCTCTTAACTTTGTCCGTCGTTCGAGATCAACCTCGGATCAAAACTCATAATCAAAGCCCTAAGAATACCATATCTAAAAAAGCATATTGAAATCCTTTGAAAAGAAATCACTAAAAGAAAGAAACTTTTTCTTTCCGTGTATGTTTGATATTTACCAACACTTGAATGTTTTAAAAAGTTTTTATGAATTTTGAGGACTTAAGAAAGCAACTCAAATGATTTAATATGATTTCAAAATGGTTAATGATCATGGAGTACATGATTAGATAGAGAAGAATCTATAGGTTTCTCAAGACAGAAAACATGATAATTAACCTTCAAAGCACATATAAAGCAAGCCTATGCACTAAAAGTGTCTTTACCACATCCCCGTAACACTGCATGAAAACAACTTCACATGAGATAAGATGAAAGTTCATGTCCTTCTTAATTGCACCCTAAGCGTGGTCCCGTTCTTCTTCCTATCCAAGGAAATTAATCACAAACACGACCACATTAGTAGTAGAAAATTGCAATGTGCTTTCTTTCACAGTCACTGGTGGGGTTAATGACATTCAGATCAAGATTCCATATGCCTTCATTGTTGCAGCAATCACTTCTAATCTTTACTTGAAAAGATGTTGTATTTTGTTTCTTTCTCCCTCATAAATTAATTACAAATTTTCGTGATTGTTAAAAATAACCAGATAATATTATAAGACATCAAATCCTTTAGTATAGGAGCATTGCAATATGTAAGGATTAATCTTTGAACTTTAAATTTTTCACTTATTTATTTTATAGGATAAATTTCTAACGACTAAACTAATTAACAAAAAAAACATTAAATTACACATGAAGAATGAATATTCAAATACCAAAACCAATTTCTACTTAACCTCTGCAAATAAAAATCTCTTGAAATAATCAAAGAAAAAAATCCCTTCTTGCATGATAATAAATTCTTCCCATAATTCTTCTGAACCTAGTCCTTTCAAAAAAGTGGGTACATTTGTTTGCAAGACAAAGTTTGAATACAAGAAAGCAAAAATATATATTTTATTCGTTACAAACTTTTATAGGATCCATTGTAATAATGAGTGTATATTTTAGTATAACTCTTGAGATGTAATTTAATCTCTTATATTAAAGTTTGAATTCGTGACTTGATATAATTTTTTTTTTTTTGAAGAAACATATAAATTATTTACTATATTATTAACTCTTTAGTTTTAAAAGTTTAGTGTATGTTTGATTGTTTTTGACTAAAATTGATTTTGTTCCTAGAATTAATTTAAGATGTTTTTCAAACATTTCTCATTATGTACAGGAAAACAACGATTATAGCTAGATACGTACGTAACTAGGTAAAGTGATCAATTTACCAAAACTGACCTGACAAGTATTCTCTAGTTTAAACTTTTCAGTTGTAGCAATCGCACTAAAATAAATTAGTGGGATTAAGGCCATATACAATGGATTAACTAATAATAAGACACGTTCTCTGTTTTTCTCTTTTGGTTAAAAACAATATACATATTATTTTTTATATTTAGAATAATTTGCAACAACTAAAAAAAGAAGACAGTGCAAATAATTAGTCCTTTGTACATAGACATAAAAGATTGATAAGAAACAATGTTTAGGAGGATTAACTTTGCAGGGCCACACGGCTTCCCTTGCTATACATATTTTCTAAGTTGACATGCACTTTAAAAAATAAAATTTAGGTCACGTCTAGACAGATGAAATTTTTTCATAGACCTTAGTGAAGGATGGTAACAAACATTTATGTTGCTTCCATCACATATCCTCTATCTAGAAAATATGGATACTAAACCAAATAAAATTTAGGTTAAGAACAATTGTGCTCCCAAGAAACTCCAATTGACAAATATATAGTTTTGAAAATGAAGTATTTTGATTAGAGACAAGCTTCCAACCTTGTTTTCCTAACATGGACAAGTTAAAGCCATAAAATTGACGCAAATTGAAGGTATTGGTTTGGGACTTGAAAGTGTGCTTCTTCTTGAGGTCTCAGGTTCGATTCTCTCTGGTGTCAATTTGGGTGAGCTAATTTAGTTTTTTCAAAAAAAAAAAATTGTCCCAACTGAAGACGAACAATTCCTTTTGGTGAAGATCAAATAAGGTTCAAGAAGAATTCAGCTCGTCTCAAATTTCCTACTCTTTTAGCATATAAAATATGTTTTAAATAGTGAACACACAAATTAATACAATTTGCAATTTCAAGTGATTATATTTTACTCCCTCAAAAAAAGAAGTGATTATATTTTATTATATATTTTATAATAATACATAGTTAATAAAATATGAACCTTGCTGTATCCGGCGAAGAATTTTATTCCGAATACTTCCCGAATTGATTTTCACCATTAGATTTGCAATTAATACAATCCATGAATGGATGGAATTCAGTGCATATTGGTGATGCAGTTTACCCCCCTTACTTTACACCATCGTGAAGTCTATCGGGAACAACTTTCTCAAGATAAATAACATTAATCATAAAATATTTTTGTAAAATTACAACTCATTTTATTTAGGGTCATGTTAATTTATATCCCGAAACACTAGTTAAGAAAATAGAAAAAGGTAAGTTTTAGATTGAAGACAACATTTTCTACACTATTAAATATTTGATTAAACAAAATCTAAGAAATTCTTATTATACTTTTTAGGAAAATATATCTTATGTATTGTCCCTACCAACTGAGTTGAGACGAAAATATAATTAATTATAATATATTTTACCAACAAAGTAAATAATTTCGCATAACATTGTAAGTGAGTACATATCCTACAAGAGCATGCTAATATTTCAGTTATAATTTAAACAGTAATAATAATAGGTGAGTGCATTAAATTATTAATCAACCCCTAGAAGACCCCACTATTATTGTGTGACCACTATAAATTTACCATTCCACATTCTAGTTTGAGTCATCACACATCTAAATGAATAACTAAACAGTGTTTGTTTCTCTAGATCGTGTGTCTCTTTGATTAGATAATCATTAGATAGATAAACCATATGTCCTGTCCTATCCTGTGTGTAACTGTGTATGCAACTTTTTTGCTTTGGAGGGAGCTGTGTATGCAACTTGACTTGCTGGATTCACCTTTTGTTATGATTTGTTACATAGGAATTGAATTATTATAGGAATTCACCCTATGGAAAAACATTAGAATATAAAAATAGTAGTAATTGTGTGTGTGTGGTTGAGGTCTTGTAACCACCAACAGCATAAGATCAAGCAATATTTTTATATTATATGCTCATCTATATTATCCCAACTTTGGTTTTGTTTCCTAACCTAGTAGTGTTCTACAAGGGAGGATCTATTTTGGTCACATAATGAAGAGGTTCAATAACTCAGAAACTATGGCTTCTTTGCTTTCCATGTACCAATCCAAAGGTATGTATAAGTAATTAAATTACTAATAGTTTCATTCTTCATATACCCTTTTTACCATAGTTTATATTCAAACCTTTTTAATTTTCTTTTATGTGTGCATTTTTGTGGTCTAATTATGTTTCATTCTTTGGAAATGCAGGGGTGGATGTGGATCAGATGACTGAGACAAAAGGTTACAGTGAAGAATTTCAAGCAATGTTAGATAGATTGGAGCAAGAAGATAGCTATGAAGATGGTAGTTCAATGTTGGAGAAGAAAAGAAGACTTGGTTATGATCAAGTAAAAGCTTTAGAAAAGAGCTTTGAATTGGACAACAAGCTAGAGCCAGAGAGAAAAGTGAAGTTAGCTGAAGAATTAGGCTTGCAACCTAGA
>Ga0099826_10003014_pt1 | contig 11219 bp, 7 predicted proteins | sample Mtrugardesep15_FD_76830 | JGI IMG/M metagenome (GOLD analysis project Ga0099826, IMG submission 76830) | Root nodule microbial communities of legume samples collected from California, USA - M. trunc garden sep15 | ecosystem: Host-associated > Plants > Roots > Nodule | place: USA: California...
AGAGTGGTCACAATACCATATTGGTTTCAGTATTGAAGAGTGGTCTTAGTACCATATTTAAGGTGTAATTCTCGAACGGTTTTCTACAGTGCAGTAGTTAACCGCACAGTTGTAGCTGGACTTGTTTTATCCTGAAGGCGGCGTGGTTGATAGTCTGCCTTGTACAATTTTGGGTAGTGCCACGAAACCTCTTAAAGAGAGCGACCTGGTCGTGACTCAACCTAGTAACAACTTCGGTAAATATTCTCTTTCAAAATAGAATTTTGGAAAACCAAAATACAACAGTTTGGAAATTCAAAAACAACAATACCAACGGTTGGCCAAAACTCCCGCAAATAATTTGTGGGATTAGAATAAACGGGGTTTTGAAAACTGCCGCAAAACATGTTGTTGAGGTTAAAAACCGCCGCAAAATAGTGAAAAAACCGCCGCAATCCATGCGCGTTTTTTGTAGTTTATAATTTCATAAGCATGTACATAACATAGAAAATGCTAGTCAATAAAAAAAAACAGAGATACTTGATGACTCATAAAAAGACAATATCTATAGTTTAATCTGAAATCAATAGTCAACATTCATTTTTTTTCTTTGAAAGCAATAGTCAACATTTTTATTGTGGAGATTATCAACATTATTTTACACCCTTGATCACTCCTATCTGACGAAATGATTGCTTTATTCCATCCACATTATGTTATTGATATTTTTTTTTATAAAATGTAAATTTTTTAAATCACACAATTACGGTCACAATCTTTTATATTTAAATTGATTTTCTTATTAACAGCCTTATTTGACTTCTATCCCATTGTATACTCGTGTATATTAAAATATGTGATATGTCAATGACCACGAAATATTGGCAACTTATAAAATAAAGGTAATTTTTTAGGTATCAATCCTCTCAAACTCATTGCAATATGTACATGCCCGGCTCAAACTCTAAATTTCTTATTTATTTAATTAGGGATTTGAGTAATTCAACCGATTTAAGATAAAAAGAAAAGAAGTTAGATGTTATGAGTTCAAACCTAAATAAATGAGTAAATATTAATCTAACATAATAATTAGAGGTATTTGTCATTTAAAAAATAGATTTTAAGTTTGGTAAGATAGTGGTATCGAGTAACCAAAACATTATTAAAAAAATATATATAACTTTAGAGTAGCACTGTGTTTATAAAAAAAAAATGCTAATAAGTGTTCTAAGAACATTATTTAAAGATGTAAAAGTAGCAATTTTTGTATTGAAAAAAAATACAACTTGTTATCATTTGGTACAAAGGTCAAATGGACACATACGTAGTGTCTAGATAATCAAACATTATCCAAAACGTGACCAAGTAGCTCCCTCTAATTATATTCACTCAAGATATTCCAATACTACCAATCCAACTCCACGTTTATTTTTATATGCTTCGCTTGTATATTGTATCCCTCAGTTAACACAAAATGACCTCTCTTCCTTTCGTGCTTATTATTATTATTAAGCTTCTATTTTTAACGTCTCAAATTTCATATGCAGCCGATACCATCGCCCAATCTACGTCGATATCCGACGGCAGCAGCTTGATTTCTAAAGATGGAAGCTTTGAGTTGGGTTTTTTCAGTCCAGGTAGTTCATCAAATCGCTATGTAGGACTTTGGTACAAAAATATTCCAGTTAGAAGAGTGGTTTGGGTTCTCAACCGTGACAACCCGATCAAAGACGACTCCAGCAAGTTAACCATAAGCCAAGATGGAAATCTCAGGCTTCTCAGTCACAATGAGTCACTAGTTTGGTGGTCAAGTAATACTACCACAAAGGCATCAAATCCTGTTTTGCAGCTCTTGGACAATGGAAATTTAGTACTTAGAGATGAGAAGGAGAACAACAACGGCGAAGAAAATATTTTGTGGCAGAGTTTTGACTATCCTTGTGATACGTTATTGTCAGGAATGAAGCTTGGAATAAACAAAAGAACCGGTCTTTATAGACGTCTCGTTGCATGGAAGAATTGGGAAGACCCGTCTTCGGGAGACTTAACTTTTTCTTTGGTGCTTACTAGCAATCCTGAAGGTCTAATTTGGAAGGGTTCAACGAAATACTATCGGACGGGACCATTGACCGGTGGTGAGTCTAGAGGAGCAATTGGATTCAGGACTAATCCAGAATATACTTTTACATTTTCCAATAATGAAGACGAAGTGTATTACATGCTTACACTAAAAAATACTTCTGCGGTTTCTGTAGGGGTATTGAACCAAACCCTATCTGTTCGTCAACGTTTCCTTTGGGTACCTGAATCAAGAACATGGAATGCTTACCAAACTTTGCCATTAGATAATTGCGATGTTTACAATGTTTGTGGGCCAAATGGATATTGCATAATTGATGGATCCCAAATATGTAGATGTTTAGAAGGGTTTAAACCAAAGTCTCCTGAACTTTGGAATAGCTTGGACTGGAAACAAGGATGTGTGCGCAGCGGAAATTGGAGTTGTGGGGTCAAAAATAGAGACGGATTTCGTAAATTTATTGGTATGAAATTTCCAGATACAACAAATTCTTGGATTAATGCAAATATGACACTTGACGAATGCAAGGATAAATGCATAAAGAATTGTTCTTGCACGGCATATACATCCTTAGACCCAGATGGAGCAGTCAAGGGTTGCTCTATCTGGTTGGGTGATCTAATTGATTTAAGATTTTCTCAAGACGGACAGGATTTATATGTTCGAATGGATTCTGCAGATATCGGTAAGGATTTTAGAGTTATTTTAATTTAAGCTTTCAAACATTGCTTTTGATTGAGAATCACGTTTTGTTTTGTTTTTTTCCTGGAAAACTCATTACTGCAGATACTAAGCATGGTCCTCAAAAAAAGGTTATCTTGGCAGTTTCAATCACAGTTTCAATGGTTCTTGTGATGTTATTTGCATTCTCCTACTTTTGCATATACAAGGGGAAGTATAAAGGTAGCCACAAAGCTTTTGATATATCACAAGATCTAAATTTAATTTAATAGGACATGCACCAAATTAAATATATCACACTAACATACATCAAGATGTATTAATTATTCTGTCCAATTTTCTTTAAGTGGAAATCTTTCCTTCCAACAAATGAACTCGAATGATCAATATATAACTCAAGTTAGATCCTTAAGGGGTTCTTACTTGGTAGGTTTAACAAAGTAAATATCACAAGAATAGGAAAATACATGCACAAAGCCTGCAAAAGTAAACGATAAAAAGGGGAAAATATACATTTATAGATACGAGTGAGTTTCATACATCACTCTTCCAATGTTGCCAGTAAAATGTGTTATCCAATCAAGGCAAATGTATTTATTTAGTAGGAGTAGTTTTATGGAACGGAAATGAAATATTTTCTAGACAAAGAAGTAAACTAACTTCTAAAATGCATGCAAGCCACGTTTTTCAACTTCCAAGAGTCTTCTTTTTTATTTTGCAAGATTCTTCTTTGAATTTGAACCTTTCCTTGCTTGGAAAACTTCTTGGATACACTTCATATGGAAGTTCTTGGAAGTTGTACATTTGAAATATCGAGTAATTCTGGAAGTTGCGTTTGTAATATCTTCAACGCTAGTCTTCCAAATGTTAGTTTTCCAACTCTAGTACTTGAAAACAAATCTTTCCTTCTTCTATTTGAGAAAAATAGAGGTTAACTCGCTTGAAAATCATCTTTTGAAATTTGTATATAACAAATACAAAATGTCATTCAATGTTATTGTCCCATATTTAGTACATGTCAAATGATAAGGATAAACAAACTCAATGCACATCAATATTAAACAAGTAATCAACAATATTAATATTTTAATCAACATACTAACAAGTCGCTTTGGAGGATTATCTCATGGCCTTTGTGTATCACCCTGATTGTTGATTTTTCCAGGGTCTATGTGAGGGAATAGGTTTAGGTTCTGTTTGACCTTAGGGTAGCAGTCTTTTTTGCAGTCCATTTGAAAATTTCTCAATGGACCTTATCTTCTTTGAGGAAGACATCATTTGGAGAGCAGTTGGTGGATAGGGTCAAATTCTCTTCTTGAAAACGGTTTCTTGGTAAGAACCCTAGTCAGTCTTGTAGCTACTATAAGTGAGAGGTGGAACCTATTTTATGTTGGAACCGATAGTGCTTCATGGGGGTCATGGTGTATGCTCGTTCTGGCTTTGTTTGGAAGGTCGTCTAATTTTTGCCACCTCCTTGTCTTCAAACTTTCCTTTTCTCTTTTCTCATATTGAGGCAGGTGTTGGTCACACTACTAAAAAAATAAAATTTAGCTAGCAAAATTTACAAAGAGAAAACGTGAAATCCTTTAAATCTAATTATTTCTATCTTTGAGCAAGTACGACACAATTTTGAGTTTGGCTTTGCTCCTCCATTTATTCTCTATTAATATATAGAGAATAAATTAAGCAAATTAAATGGAACAGACCTGGACTGAATCTTCTCACCATAAAATTTTATTCAGAAAAACTAGTCAATGGTGCTTTTATTATATGTGAAAGTTTATATAAAAATTTTACTTTTAAATTGATATTGATCTACTCTAATTTTATAAATTTAAAGAGAAAGCAGAGAAAACCAATGTAGCAAAAGTGAAAGATGACAGAGAACTTGACGATTTTGAGCTCCCTATCTTTGATTTAGCTACAATACATAAGGCGACCAATAACTTCTCAAATGATAATAAACTTGGTGAAGGTGGTTTTGGACCGGTATACAAGGTAATTTTATAATAATTTTATTTTTTTTATATGAAGTATACAAGGTAATTTTCCAACATGTCCAATTATAATGCCAAAATAAAAGTAGCTAATTTTTTATTTATCACATTTTTTTTCAACTATGAAATTTAGGGTACATTGCAAGATGGACAAGTAATAGCAGTCAAAAGACTTTCGAGAAATTCATTACAAGGATCGAAAGAATTTAAAAATGAAGTTATATTGTGCGCTAAATTGCAACATCGAAATCTTGTTAAGGTTATTGGTTGTTGCATTGAAGGAGAGGAGAAAATGTTACTCTATGAGTACATGTCAAACAAAAGTCTCGATTCATTTTTATTTGGTTAGTGAATTTTGTAATATGTGATATTTAAGATAATGAAGTGACATTTTTTAAAAGAAAAACTAATGAACTCATTGAACCATCTTGACAGATCCGGTTCAAAGTACATTCTTAGGATGGCCTGTGCGCTTTAACATGTTGAATGCAATTGCCCGAGGACTTCTTTATCTTCATCAAGATTCTAGATTAAGAATCATACACAGGGATCTAAAAGCAAGCAACATTTTACTAGACAATGATATGAATCCAAAAATTTCTGATTTTGGCATGGCTAGAATGTGTGGAGGTGATCAAATTGAAGGGAAGACAAATAGAATAGTTGGAACATAGTAAGTATGTCATGTAATCTTAATTTTTTTTTCTATGATTAAATAATCAATAAACTAATTTATGTTTTTTTTTCAAGTGGTTACATGGCACCTGAATATGTTATTCATGGATTATTCTCTATAAAATCCGATGTATTTAGCTTTGGCGTACTATTGCTAGAAATTGTAAGCGGAAGAAGAAATAGAGCACTTACCTACAATGAACATGATCACAATATCATTTGGCATGTAAGTACCACATGAAACAATGACTTTCTTTTAACTTTTAATTATAAAGAACTGAATTTCTTTTAACGACAAAGTGTGTAAAAATTTATTGAATTTTTGCAGGCTTGGAGATTGTGGAGAGAAGAAATTCCACATGAACTGATTGATGATTGTTTAAGAGATTCATGTATTTTACCTGAAGCATTACGTTGTATTCAAGTTGGTCTTTTATGTGTGCAGCATGTTCCTGATGATAGGCCAAATATGACAACTGTAGTTATGATGTTGGGTAGTGATATTACTTTACCTCAACCAAAAGAACCTGGTTTCTTCATTCAAAAAGTATCAACTGAAGAATCGTCTTCTTCTGCAGGAGACATACCATCAATCAATGGTGTAACAATTTCACGGTTTAATGCCAGATAGATGAATTACAATTTTTTTTGGTCAAAGAGATGAATGATTATATTATTAATATCGTTTGCAAGATTATGTAATTTCATTTTATTCATAAATATCATTAGTTATTGTGGTTTATTATTAAGGAAATAAATTTAAAAAGAAGGATTAATTTGAACCTACTATCTTGTTGTATCACTACGAGGAATTTGCGTTTTTCTTCGGACAAATATCAATAGGAATTCCTCCTTCAAAATCAATAGAAATTCATGAGGTTTTTAGTTTTGCACAACCAATCTCATGGGAAAGAGAGTCCGGTAATTCAAAGTTCGGCTGTAAGTTAAATATAGTTTGGTTTGTTTCATCCGATAATTGAATTCGGATTCTACAAGAGAATTCGGTCTTTGACGGGGATCATTAACAATTTAAGCCCGATTACTTGATCAAATTATGAGGCTTTTATTGTGGTATTCATTACTCAAAAGTAAAATTGCTCTTCTTCCTTTCAGTTTTGCGCATTCCCACCTCGATTTTCTAAAATTAAGTGGCAGTTAATTGTTGCTCGGTACCCAGAGTGAGTTAACACGCGCTCGTACCCTGCGAAAGTTAACTGTCACAAAGTCCTTTTAAAGTAGAAACAACATCTCATTTCTTCCATTTCACAAATCTCAATCTCTAAAACTCTCTCAAATCATCCTATGTCAAATTTCTTCAAATTCAAGTCAGCCACCACTTTAATAACAAATAAGTTTTTATAATTCATTACCATTGACATGTTATGTTTATATGTTCAATTTTTCATCTTAAATTAGATATGTTTTAGGTTTAAGTTTATGTTTATGTTTACAAGTTTTTAGTTGTCGTCTTAAATTAGCCAGCACTCTAGGTATTTGATAAAATGTTTAAATGAGTTTTTTATTGATTGCTTTTAATTTCTTAATGACTAAGTAAAAAATATTTTTGTATGTCTAAATAAAATATACTTTTGTTTTAGGGATAAATAAATAAAATATACTTGATGTATCTATAATGCGCAGTCAACATTAGTTTTCTCTTATGAAGGAATATTTAAATCCCTTGACCAGTCACATATATATAAAATGATTTATTGCTTCCACACTCTATTTCTGCAAAATTATTCACTCCTTTAACCTTATGAGATGTCAACGGTCTTAAACTAAGAAGCACATATACTACTCGGATTAGGTGTGTTATGGTGTCAGACACACGTCGTGTCTAACACCAATACGACACTGACACATATAATTACCCTAAATTATGTAATTTTTTTAAATTATTAGCAGTGTTGCGTGTCAGTGTCCATGTCTTATCTGATGTCCATGCTTAAATCATTGACAAGTGACAACTTCTGTTAAAAAAAATGCACAACTTGTTATCTTGATGGATACATAAGCAAACAGCCTATGTGACCATGAAATTCCATAATAATTCTCCATCTTCGCATTTGACTTGGTTTGCTGCTTCTTTGTACCCTAAACACAAAAAAAAATCACTTTTTTTACCATGCTTGTTATTATAATTATTATGCTACTATTTTTATTATCTCAAATTTCATATGCAACTGATACCATCACCCAGTCTACGTCGATTCATGATGGCAGCAGCTTGATTTCTAAAGATGGAAGCTTTGAGTTGGGTTTTTTCAGTCCTGGTAGTTCATCAAACCGCTATGTAGGACTTTGGTACAAAAATATTCCAGTTAGAAGAGTGGTTTGGGTTCTCAACCGTGACAATCCGATCAAAGACGTCTCGAGCAAGTTGACCATAAGCCAAGATGGAAATCTCATGCTTCTCAATCAAAATGAGTCTTTAGTCTGGTGGTCAACAAACATATCAACAAATGCCTCGGTTCGTGTTGTGCAGCTTTTGGACAATGGTAATCTAGTTCTTAAAGATGAGATAAACAACGACAATGGAGAAAGTTATTTGTGGCAAAGCTTTGACTATCCCTGTGATACGTTGTTACCGGGAATGAAGATTGGAATCGACAAAAGAACAGGTCTTAATAGGCATCTCACTGCATGGAAAAATTGGGAGGATCCGTCTTCGGGAGACTTAACAAATGTTGTGGAATTTACCAGCAATCCTGAAGGCCTATTTTGGAAGGGTTCAACGAAATACTATAGAACGGGACCATTGATCGGGGCTGAGTCCAGGGGATCAGTCGGATTGAGAGATAATCCAATATATGGTTTTAAATATTCCGTTAATGAAAACGAAGTGTATTATATGTTCATACTCAAGAATGCTTCTCTCATCTCTGCAGGGGTTCTAAACCAAACCCTTTCTGTTCGTCAACGCCTCCTTTGGATACCTGAATCGAGAACATGGAATGTTTACCAATCACTGCCAATAGATAACTGCGATGTTTATAATGTTTGCGGGGCAAATGGATATTGCATAATCGAAGGATCGCAAACATGCCGATGTTTAGATGGATTTAAACCAAAATCACCTGAACTGTGGAATAGCTTAGACTGGAAACAAGGATGTGTGCACAACGGAAATTGGAGTTGTGGGGTCAAAAATAGAGACGGATTTCGTAAATTTATTGGTATGAAATTTCCAGATACAACAAATTCTTGGATTAATGCAAATATGACACTTGATGAATGCAAAGTCAAATGCACAAATAATTGCTCTTGCACAGCATATACATCCTTAGACCCAATTGGAGCAGGAGAGGGTTGCTCTATTTGGTTAGGTGATCTTATTGATTTAAGAACTTCACAAGACGGACAAGACCTATACGTTCGAATGGATTCTGCATATATCGGTATAGATTTTAAAATTAGTTTTATATGTTTGGATGAAGTAATAGGAAATTTTAGTGAATTTTGAATTCTAATCATTTCAAATGATTCATTTGAATTGCTTTCAAGTGATTTTGGCTAGAATAGAGTAATACAAATTTTCAATGTTAACATTCTGGTCTACTTCTATAAATTTTAAAAAATTTGGTCAAATTGAAAAATAGGAACCAACTTGCTCAAAAATTTTGAGTGGTCAATTTATAATATTTGAGTGATCAATTTGCAATTTTAAAAAATTTAAGTGGCCAATTTGTAGCAATTAACAAACTATAGGAGTCGATTTGAAAAAAATTGGGACCAACTTTGCAAAATTTGAAAAAAAAAATTAAGGAGGAAATTTGAAACTCTGCTAATTTAATTTGGAAAAAACCCTTTTTTTTTTAACTCGGAAAAAACCCTTCTTAGATAGTAATAATTTTGAAAATTCTACATTTTAATCATCCAAATAATGAAATTCATCTAAAAAGGATTTGAGTGACCTCAAAATATTCTCTCATCCAATTTAACTTTGAATCACAATTTGTTCTTTTCTCTGTTAACTCATAAATGCAGATGCTAATCATGGCCCTGGAAAAAAGATTATATTGGCAGTTTCAATCACAGTTTCAATGGTTCTTGTGATTTTATTAGCATTCTCCTACTTTTGCATAACCAAAGCGAAATATAAAGGTAGTAGGCACAAAGCTTTTATATTTATTTGACAAGATATAATTCTTTAATTTATCTGGATATGTACCAAAGTAACATACTACGTGCTTTATTGATTATTCTGTGAAATTATCTTTGAATATAGATTATTCTATGAAATATATATAGGAATATAATTTACAGAAACAATGATGTTTTAATTATCTAATAAATTTTTACTTATTATTTATTGAAATTTTTCTCATTTGAAAAACAAAAGTGATGATAGACAAAATCATGATGATAAAAGAGAAAGATGAAGATGGACATGACGATTTTGAGCTTCCTATATTTGAACTAGCTACAATACATAAGGCGACCAATAACTTCTCAAATGATAATAAACTTGGTGAAGGTGGTTTTGGACCGGTATACAAGGTAAAGTTTCATCATGTGTAAAAGTAATACAAAAAGAATTAGTGAATAACGTTTTTGATCTCTTTCATTCTCAACTATGAAAATTAGGGCACATTGCAAGATGGACAAGTAATTGCAGTCAAAAGACTTTCAAAAAATTCAGTACAAGGATCAATAGAATTTAAAAATGAAGTCATATTGTGTGCTAAATTGCAACATCGAAATCTTGTTAAGGTTATTGGTTGTTGCATTGAAGGAGAAGAGAAAATGTTACTCTATGAATACATGCCAAATAGAAGTCTCGATTTATTCATATTTGGTTAGTGACTTTTGTAATGTCTGATACTTTAGGATAATAAAGTGATTTGTTTTTAAGGACATTTTTGAAAGGAATGACTAATAAACTCACATGACCATCTTGACAGATCCAGTTCAAAGTAGGTTCTTAGGTTGGCCTGTACGCTTCAACATGTTGAATGCAATTGCTCGAGGACTTCTTTATCTTCATCAAGATTCTAGATTAAGAATCATACATAGGGATCTAAAGGCAAGCAATATTTTAGTAGACAATGATATGAATCCAAAGATTTCAGATTTTGGCATGGCTAGAATGTGTGGAGGGGATCAAATTGAAGGGAAGACTAGTAGAATAGTTGGGACATAGTAAGTATGTTATCTAATGATAAATTTTTCTATGATTAAAATAATCATTAAACTAATTATAGTTTGGTTTTTTCAGTGGTTACATGGCACCTGAATATGTTATTCATGGATTATTCTCTATAAAATCAGATGTATTTAGCTTTGGCGTGCTATTGTTAGAAATCATAAGCGGAAGAAGAAATAGAGCACTTACCTACCATGAACATGATCACAATCTTATTTGGCATGTAAGTACCACATGAAACAAAGACTTTCTTTTAATAAACTAGTGAATAAAAATTTATTGAATTTTGTTGTAGGCTTGGAGATTGTGGAGAGAGGACATTCCACATGAACTGATTGATGATTGTTTAAGGGATTCATGTATTTTATCTGAAGCATTACGTTGTATTCAAGTTGGTCTTTTATGTGTGCAACATGTTCCAGATGATAGGCCAAATATGACAGCAACAGTTATGATGTTGGGTAGTGAAATTACTTTACCTCGACCAAAAGAACCTGGTTTCTTAAATCAAAGAGTCTCAATTGAAGAAACATCTTCTTCAAAAGAAGAAATACCTTCAATCAATGGTGTAACTATCTCTCGATTAAATGCCAGATAGATGAATTAGTACATTTTAAATATTGTTGCAAGATTGTGAAATATAGTTTTAAACATGAAT
>Ga0099826_10003015_pt1 | contig 11219 bp, 7 predicted proteins | sample Mtrugardesep15_FD_76830 | JGI IMG/M metagenome (GOLD analysis project Ga0099826, IMG submission 76830) | Root nodule microbial communities of legume samples collected from California, USA - M. trunc garden sep15 | ecosystem: Host-associated > Plants > Roots > Nodule | place: USA: California...
AAAAATTTTACTCATAAAAAAAAGAAAAAAAAAAAAAAAAAAAATTCCTACTACGTGAATTATTTTATAGATAAGAGGCAGGGAGTCTTATGAGGTAGATAATAATTTGGTTTAATTTTTGTTATTAAACACTAGCTAGTACATGATGATGATAATATACATGATTAGAATAACCTTAATTTGGTTTAACATTTGTAATCTCAAATTGACACCTCATGAAAAGTAGAATCAAGGTGAAATCCCACTCAATTAGCTAGGAAAGGATTTTTTGTTATAAAGAGTGATGATTTGAAAATAGTGTTCATTTTCAATAGATAACAAAGTGTAAGTATACACTATCGCAACAAGTAATAAAGAGCAAGTATAGAGTATCAATCACATATGGATTGGAGTAGATAAGTTCTAAGTATTTTCAAATGTTAAGTTTAGTTATTCAAGATCCAAAATGACAAATCACAAAGATAAGATTTTAAGATTCTAAGACACACCACTAGTACACCCTTGCAAATGAAAGTTTGTTGCCGTTTTATAGTACAAGTCATTTCTTATCTTTTTGTATCCTTTGGTATATTTTCATGTGATGGTCTTTTTCTTAACCATTAAACATAGGAATATTCCTTATCTCTTTGGTGTGCTATTCAATCATTTAAGACTATTTTATCTTCATCTCCAAGCTTAAGATGTACTAGGGCCCACTTTACTGCATATCCATTAGACCATCTATCCTTCATATCTCATCTCAGAAGAAGGAAACGATAAATAAAATATGATAAAAAATTATTTTAGACAGAATTCGAATTTGGATTTTCCAAAAACAATTCGTCATTACTGAAGCTAGTTAACCACTTAAGTCAAACCATTTGTCATCAATTTTTTAGTTGTTTTTATGAAGGTGTATTAGAGTCTTGCATTGTATTTTGAGCTCTTGTATGTAGGATTTTTTTTATCAAGTTCAAACCCTTGGATGTATAGATGTGGTTGGATTAATATGCTATCATAGCCAGATTAAGAATTTTATATATTAGATGTGAAGATGGATATTGAAGTTGTGGAAATTGTATGCACATACTTGGTTGAGATCCAAACATATTTAAGAGTTTTAACCTCTTACATGTCATGCTTTATTTGTTCATTCTTTTGAATTGTTTTTACATAATGATGATATAGGAGTTACCACTTAATGGAGAAGCTGTTTAAAATCTTTGTATATGAAGAGGGAGAACCTCCTCTTTTTCATTATGGTCCTTGCAAAAATTTATATTCAATGGAGGGAATATTTATCAACTTACTGGAAAACAATACTTCGTTTCGGACTCAGAATCCAAATGAAGCTCATGTCTACTTTCTTCCATTTAGTGTTGTTATGATCCTCGAGCATCTCTTCCACCCAGTTATTCGTGACAAAGCTGTTTTGGGAAGAACTATTGGTGATTATGTTCATATCATATCACACAAATATGCATATTGGAATAGAAGTTATGGAGCTGACCATTTCATGCTTTCTTGTCATGATTGGGTACTTATTTTTAATTTTCCTACTTTAATTATAGTGCATGAATTCATGGATAACCATGAATTGCAACCATTGAATCTTGCTCATTAGCAGCTATGAAATATAGTGAGTATGTGACTAATATTTTTATATTTCATGAAAATGGTTTTGTGCATAGGGACCAAGGGCAACATGGTATGTGAAGGAATTGTATTTCATTGCAATTCGAGTACTTTGCAATGCGAATATCTCGGAGCATTTCAATCCAAAGAAAGACGCATCATTTCCTGAAATCAATTTGGTAACAGGAGAAACAACAGGTTTACTTGGTGGCTATCCAACATGGAACAGAACAATTTTGGCTTTCTTTGCAGGACAAATGCATGGTAGAATTAGACCGGTGCTTTTCCAACATTGGAAGAACAAGGACAAAGATGTGCTAGTTTATGAAAAACTTCCAGAAAAAATTTCATACCATGAAACAATGAAGATGAGTAAATATTGTATTTGTCCAAGTGGGTGGGAAGTGGCAAGTCCAAGAATTGTTGAGGCTATTTATGCTGAATGTGTACCTATCATAATATCACAACAATATGTACTTCCTTTTAGTGATGTTCTTAATTGGGATTCTTTCTCTATTCAAATTGAAGTTAGTGAAATTCCCAAACTTAAGGAAATTTTGTTGGGTATATCTGAGGAGAAATATATGAGATTACAAGAGGGTGTTAAGCAAGTTCAAAGACATTTTGTAGTGAATAATCCTCCTAAGAGATATGATGTATTCCATATGATTATACATTCTATATGGCTTAGGAGGTTGAATGTACTTGTTAAATAAGTCATAATCTCATTGTGTTTCTCTAAATATTCATTTTTTGTTAATGTGGGTCGTTGCTTGTATTAACAGATGTGAGAAAGATAAATGGAACATTGTTTATATACATGTAGTGACAAATATTTACCAAATAACCAACATATATTTACCCGTTACTCGTCTCGTACCCGTGTTTAAAATCGGTAAAAACTCAAACTCATCCAAACTCAGTCAAAGCGGAGAAAACCCGTTAAATTTAATCTGGTTTGAACGATTACCTGCAAGTACGGATTTTGTTGCCATGCCTATATCCGGTTTTTGTCTACTTTTTGCTCCAATATTACCCTTTCAACTAGCATAAGAAACACATTATTTTTTTAGTACTAAAAAATTATATTAATCATTTGGTTAATTAACATAAAAAAATCATTTATGGTAAGTGAGTTAATAAGAGGTCATGGGCTGAAAATCCAATCATTAGAATGCATGATTGTTAAATCTCTTGAAGGAGAGTTTTGACCTCAATCGAGGTTCTACTCAACGCATGAAATTAGTCTCTGTAGTTGTGAGCAGACGATATCCGGTTCACACAAAAATTAATTGATAAAAAATAAAAACGGATGGTAGCATCACAAAAAAAACGAAAGATATACAGAAGGTCTTTTACAATTTTTTCATAAAACAAACAATAACAAAGGAACCACTTTTTCTGTATAATAGGTATAGATTTATTCTATATTCAAATTGCGCTTGCAAAATAAAAACTAGGACAAATTTGGGGTGAGAGAAAGACGGTCAAATCCAAGCACTACTAGAAAAATTACGAATAGAGACGGGCAAATTCCATCTCTAAAACAAGACAAATCTGTCACTAAATATGTCTGAGACGGAATTAGATACGGAACTAGACATGTCGTTATTTACGTGGTCGCAAAAGGCTTTAGAGACGGAATAAATATGATTCTAATTTTATAAATTCCGTTGCTAATTGTTCAATGAAGTAAGAGATATTTCTGTCGCAATTAGAGACGGAAATCACCGTTTCAAATTAGCATAATCCCGTCACTAAATTCAGACTTAAAATTTATAAATCCCGTCTCTATCAAAATAAAATTCCGTCTATACGGAGATAGATCAAAATTCCGTCTTTGAAAAACAATTTTTTATTTATTTTATAAATTCTGCTTTAATATTTTAAATATTCAGTGCTAAAATAATGTTTGTAATATTTATTATGTTTATCTAACTATCAAGAATGTCACAATTATATTTTGATAAACATCAAATTTGCAAAAATGACATGACAATACACTCATACAAAGGTAAAACTCTAATTCGGCTTTTTCTATTAGTGAAGACAAGGAAAACTTGGGTTTCAAATAGCTAACAAAAGTATTTATATTTACTTTTCTACCAAAATGAAAGTAATGTTTGAACTCGAAACCAGTGTCTGAAACCTATATATTTTGTAGTAAAAAGTTTAGGTGAGTTGAGTTTGAGGGGTTCAACAGGGTCAGGGTAGACCTCAAGGTTCAATGAGTACTTACATAAATACTTATAGATCATCTACCAAAGATGTGTTCACACTAGCAACATGAGTTGAACCCACGACCTTACCAACGAGTCCACTCTTTACCAAATAACAAACATTTATTGGCTAGATCCTATTTTTTAACACCAAATTAAACCCTTGAAATTTTTAAAAGACTTTTTCTATTTGCATCCTTTCAATATACCAAAATTATCAAGGATAACGTACTGTAGCTGAAGAATCACATTGGTTGATATAATTGGAGAGCCAACATGATGTAAGAACCAAGTTGATCCAATACCTGGTTAGCAAAACTATGGTCATAGTAAGAACCTATGAGCTTGTTAGCGCAACAGAGAAAGCTTGCAATACAAGCAAACAACAGCAAAGAAAGCTTGCAATACAAGCAAACAATTTTTGAGAGGGAAGAAAGAGAGTTCAATGTAATTTTAACTTGTTTTTTATATATTCAAAACCATATTGTCTTGAAGAATAGTCCTAAAATCACCGCATTTGAGTTACGACTCAAAAATTGTTGTTAAGGACAATAAATTACAGTGAAGAAAATCAAATATTATATTTATGAAGATGGTGTCATCCAAGATCAGACTACATAAAAATATGACACAAATTTGATACTGAGCGAACTAAATCAGATTAAGAAAACAACTAGATTTTTGACCCGTGCGACGCACGGGTCTTCTCGACTATAATAGAGACCAATAAATAATCTCTAATCCATAAGATCATGGGTCGATCAATAAACGCAAATTAGATAATTAGAGATACAATATTACAATCAAATGATAATAAAAACATTATAAAGAAAAAAGATAAAAAGAATACAAAATTATATTGTTGCACGGGTCAATTTTATTTATTACTTTTATAGTTAAACATGTAAAATTAATGCAGTTCATGGTTCCTAACAAATTATTTAGGCTAGCCGAGTTTGCATGGAAATTAGGGTATTATGTTTGTAAATGTATTAAATAAGTGTACAACTACTTGTCAAAAAAAAATCTACAGAAACAATAGGTTAAGTTGTTGCAGACCTAATAAAATTAATAAATAATAAGGATAAAGATTAAGTTATCTATTAAATTTTTGCTTTGAAAAATATTCACGGTTATTAGAGAGAGCAATGAAAAACATATATGATGCAAATTTAGAACCAAAATTTTATGATAGAGTTGTTGCAAACCTAATAAAGGATTGATAGAGGAAAAAAAAATTAAGTTAAAACTTAACAAAATTAATAAATAAGGATATGTACCCTAAATCAAACATAAATTCAGAATACCTTTAATTTCAAATTAAGAAAAAGGTCAAAAAAAACAAAAAAACTAAGGGGCCTTTATCTTTATTTATTTGTAAAAATCTCATAAGTAAAATTCTCATATATAAAACTTGAAAGGCTAAAATATGGTTTTGATCCCTGCAAATATGTCTCGTTTTGGTTTTAGTCCTTATCATTTTTTTTTTTTAGTTTTTGGTCCCTGCAAATATGTCTCGTTTTGGTTTTGGTCTCTGACCCCACTTTTGTGATGATTTGCACACGTGGCACATGATGACTGAACCCATTTTGTAGAAAAATAGTACTTGTAAAATATTTTGATTTTAAAAAAGGTCCCTGCAAAATGTTTTGTTTTTGGAAATAGTCCCTGGAGGGACTATTTTCAAAAACAAAATATTTTGCAGGGACCAAAAATTACAAATTTTTTTTACAGGGACTAAAACCAAAATGAGACATATTTGCAGGGACTAAAACCATATTTTAGCCAACTTGAAATAATATAGATTTTTTGGTTAATTAAGTAAATGATCCCTATAAATATTCAGAATTTGGTTTTTAGTCCCTACAAAATAAAATTACACTTTTCAGTCACTGTGACATTTTCCTTTAGCATTTTAGGGACCAAAAATGTTGACGTAAAATATTTACAGGGACTAAAATTGTTGATGGAAAATTTTACAAGGACTAAAAATGCTGACAGAAAATTTAACGGGACTAAAAAGTATGATTTTATTTTGTAGAGACTAAAAATAAAATTCTGAATATTTATAGGAACCATTTACATAATTAACCCTAGATTTTTTCTCATTTAAATTAAGCTTGAACCAAATTAGAGAATTTACACTACTAAAAAAGATAGAGAATTTAAGTATATTAAGAGCCAGTTTGTTACGAATTAAAATAAAAGTGATTTTGACATAAAATAATTTAGAGATTTTATAAAAAAATCAGAATCTATTTTGCGTTTATTTACCGTGATAAAAAAACACTTTTTGTAAACAAATAATTAATTTGTTTCCTGCGTTCTTATCTCATCTTCTCATGAGGGATAGGTTAGGTTCCTCTGCTTCTAGGATGCATTTTATATGATTCTTCCCCTCCCTGTTTGTAGGGTTTGGGGTCTTTTGTTCCTCTTTTGTTTTGTATGAATTGTTGACGGTTCAGGCCTCTCCTGGTGTTTTAATAAATTGCTAGTTTTGATCAAAAAAAAAAAAGGATACAAATATATAAAAGAATTTTATTACAAAATACGTTTAATCTTTTAAACCATATTTTCTCTTTCCTTTCAAAAACTGTAACAAACGTATGTACATTTTTAAAATGATTTTTTTCTTAAAAAAAACGGTAAAACCCAAGTTTGAGGAGAAAAACTATCACTACTATTTGAGAAACGGCTGAATTCGGAAGCGGAACAGAGAATGGAACAGAAACCCGTTGAAGATCTTGTGGAGTACTTCTCTAAGCATGACGATTCCGACTTTCCTTATTACGGCAAACGTGGTAAGTTTGAGTATAAGAATGAGGCATATAGGAAGCTTGAGGCTCTAATTCAAATCTATAAGGGTGCAACTTTTGTGTTTCATGGCCTTGTCAAGTGTACCATTGCCCTTATTAATGGTAGAATATATTACATTACCTTTACCGCAAAAGCAGAAGAAGATCCTGAGGTCAGAGAGTATGCCACTAAAATCTACTACGTTCCAACATGGTGATAATGTTTCCATCCTTACCTGTTTAATCATTTCTTCCAGATTTATTAATGGTCATAGTTTGTAGTTCCTTTGATTTTGAATTTGCTTTTGTTGCTACACTTACATTGCGTTTAAGTTACAATATTTGTTTGTTTCTGTAGTGGTTACTCATATGCTTGTAGTGACTGACATCTAACTTTTAAATCTACCTTTGTGAATCACAGTGGTATATCCCTAACCCTAATTATGTATTCCTTTTGCAGGAATCTACCTGCTTATGGATATGGTTGTTTTGATGGTATTTATGTCATTCATGTTTGTGTCATGTGCATTCTCTTATCTTTCAGAAGGTTTGTGTTTTCACACATTGTCGGACGGAACCCCTCCTTTTCTTTTTAATTACTTGATTTTATATTACACAAGTCTTGTTACTTGATTTTAACATTAATCTTCAGTGTGTGAAAAATGTGTAGAGTTCATCAAACTGTCATTTACACCTTTAATTTAGTCCAATTTTTATTTTGAAACCTGGTTTATACTTAAATTGCCAGGAGTGAACATAATTGAATTGCAATTTTTTATTTATGGTGAATTTAGCTTTGGCAAAGATCTTGATTTACATGAAAACCTTTGTCCATTACATTCCAGAGACAATATTGAAATGTATATAGTAGGTGCTTGATATATACATGGTATTCATATTTTGAAACCACATACTTTTGGTGATTTGAGAAATTTTACTTGAAAATATATGTATGATTCCTTATAATTTTTGAACTAAGTTGACATGAGGCATTATTATGAAATTTATTAAATGAAGATGTTTGTATATGATTATAATGATACGTGATTGTAATGAGTTTTAATCATAATGAAAGATCGCATTTGAAAGGTTATTATGGGATGAAAGTTAATTAAGAATCAATGGCTATGACTAGATGTATGATATTGTGGTTGTTTCAAATATGCTGGTCTGATTATTGAGTATGCACTTGGATAAATATTTCAGGATATGATCGAGTATTTTTTTGTTTGTCGTTGGTGTACACTTAAACTTTTGGATGCTCCTAGTTGCTTGTCTTAGACTCTTAACTCTAGCTAATGTGATATGCACATATGCAGTTACTGTACCGAACTTTTGTGGATCCCTGCACAACTTGTGGATGGATTCTGGAGTTTCATTAATTATTATTTTTTATAATTAAGAGTGGTATTACTCATTATGCATGATTCTAATACTTATTTTAAAGAAAATAGAAACATCTTAATTGATGAATGAGAATCAAGTGACATTTGTGGTGGAAGATCATAAGGATGTGTGTTGTGTCATACTATCACATTGATATTATTGTTGGAGTTAAAAAAATACAATTCATAATTTTTAAACATTTGCGTAATAAAAAGAGTAGAAAGACGAACACGTCCGTCTTTTCACTAGTGAAGCCCTCTATCATGATGAAAAATTATTCGTTTTACCTAATTATCATTTCGTATTGCTTATGCCCTACTTTCACCTATAAATACATATATAGAGTTAGTTTGCAATGGACACAACACAATATTTTCGTATTAACTGTGCATCGTATAAAGATTTCTCAAAAATGAATTAGCATTTTGTTATCATTTTTTTTTCTTCATACATCTTTCGAATTTTATATGTTAAGTGAACAATGGCAACCAAATTTTTGCAAGTTTAAACACTGCCCCAGCAAGCCACTTCCAAAATTTACAATACATGGGGTGTGGCCCCAAAATAAATCACTACCTCAACTAGAATATTATGATCTTACAAACACTCCCAAAATTTACAATACATGGGGTGTGGCCCCAACATAAATCACTACCTTAACCAGAACATTGTGATCTTACGGATGCTTCCATATCTTGTCATTCTATAAAATATGGAAGTATGAGTGGCGTGCTCATGGCACTTGCTCTATGTTGCCACCAATTGATTAATTTTAATCTTGCATTAAAACTTCATGTAAATAATCTCATTAAAGTTATTCTTGGAACTAATGGTATAAAATCAGGTGAACAAAAAATTGTCGATGCTTTACAGAAACATATTGGACCAATATTGAGCCGCAAATTATTTGTGACCACCAATCAAAGAGTTAATTATCTTCTTGAAATCAGGATTTTGACAAAGGCAATCCTCCAAACTATACAAATCGTTCTACATATTCAAATTGTGGATCTGTCGTTGAATATCCGATATAGTTAAAAAGACAACCCCAAAAGTCTTGAGTAGTGAGGGCAGCACACGCACGCACGCAAGCCTCCCCCACCACACACACAGATGCGCGCGCTTCGTGATTCTATCTCAAGATTGCATAGGTTAGATAGTTTGAGAAAGTGTGGTAATTTCTATTTCAATAAACTTTGTGATGTTCAATTTGGTTCTTTAATGAAATGCAAGTGATAAATAAGGGAGGACAATTTAATTTGGCTTACCTGGGTGAAGGTGTTATCTTGGTGAGGGAAAATTCAGATGTACAATTTAGTGATTGGTGGTGTAATCATGTAAGTTGTCTTCAGCCCATATGAGGATTTGAATATTATGTATTGATGGGTTAGAATACCCTTATACTCAAATTAATAAAAGTTGTTTATGAAAAAATTTAATTGCCATAATATTATGTTTTGTCAAAACAAAAGAAATTGCCGTAATTATCTATATCTTGTGTGGGTTCACTAAAATTAAAAAAAAAATGCTTTCATGAAGAAAAAAAATATCATTAGTTAGTAATTTTTTTTTTAATCTTATCAAGTTTTATTACATAATTTAGGTATACATTTTTAAAAAACATTTCAAACGTATTTATAAACATGCATAGATATCTATTTATTTTTTGACAAAATGCATAGATATCTATTAGTATTTAATTAGGAATATATAGGTTTAAATAATTTGTAGATCCTTTAACTCAATAACTCAATCAAGAGTTTTCTGGACGTATGGTTAGATGGTAGTGACGCAGTGCCCGTTTTAGCTTTTTTGACATTAGGGTTTGAGGCATTTTAATTTTTATTATTAAAAAGTTTTTTTAAATTACACATTTTAGTAAAATAATAAACTAAATGATAATGATGTAGATATTGAGTGGATAGCATGTGTTGTAAAAAAAGGATATCAAGTGTAATATACTGGTGTGTTAACCCGTGCAATGTACGGTAAAAAACTATTATTTTTTAATCTCTGAAATTATATTTTTTTTTTTTATTTATCGATGAAAATTATTTATGGGTAAATTACATCGGAGGTCCTTTAAGTTTGATGTTTATAATAAATCGAACATTTAAGTTATTTTGGTTACATATAAATTCTTTAAGTTTGAGGTTTGTAACATACTGGTCCTTTAAGTTATTTTGGTCACAAATAAGTCCTTTAAGTTTGTAAACGTTTTCAATTTAGTCCTTCTATTAACCAAACGATGGTGTGGTAAAAGGACTAAATCGAAAAGGTTTACAAACTTAAACGACTTATTTGTGACTAAAATAACTTAAAGAACCAATTTGTTACAAACCTCAAAATTAAAGAACTTATGTGTGATCAAAAAAACTTAAAGGACATATTTGTTACAAACCTTAAACTTAAAGAACCCTTGGTGTAGTTTATCCATTATTTATCCTTTTTTTTTTAACTTTGTCTGTGTTTTTATGGATTGAAATGACAAATATGTGTCATATAGTTTTTATGTTCATTAGTGATTAATATATGTCCCGTGTTTTTATGCATCAGTGAAAAATATATTTTCATTATTTGTCATGTACTTTTTTATGTATTAGCTACAAATAGTTGTCTCGTGTTTTTTATATATGTCCCGTGTTTTGTTAATATTTTATCAATTAATTTATAGAGAAGAAAACTCATGTGCAAATAGGTTACCTAACATTGGTTTAACACTTTCTTCTTTTGTTTGATTCCCTTCCGATAACATTACATAAGACATATTTTAGGCTCAACTAACTTTAAATTTATGCTTACAAAGAAAGAAAGAAAAGAGGAACTAGGTCTACACCTTTTCAGCATAAATTTAAAGTGTTAAACCAATGTTAGGTAACCTTTTCAAATCTACTGCCTCGGGCACTAAAATAATTTACACATCCTAGATAATAACCTTATTGCTAAATTGAGATTAACACAGTCCTCATCGATACGAGCTTATTTTTATTACTTCGATGCATTTTTAGTACACTTGCTAAATGGAACAATTCCATCCTACTTGTTATCTTTGCCTTCTTTGGTATATTTAAATCTATCAAACAATCGTCTTACAGGGCATATTAGTGCAATCTCATCATATTCCTTAGAGACACTATCTCTAAACAACAACAAGCTACAAGGCAATATTCCAAAATCCATTTTCAACCTTCCAAACCTAACTTAC
>Ga0099826_10003016_pt1 | contig 11218 bp, 4 predicted proteins | sample Mtrugardesep15_FD_76830 | JGI IMG/M metagenome (GOLD analysis project Ga0099826, IMG submission 76830) | Root nodule microbial communities of legume samples collected from California, USA - M. trunc garden sep15 | ecosystem: Host-associated > Plants > Roots > Nodule | place: USA: California...
AAAAAAAAAGATAAACAAAATAACAATCGTCATTACGAAGTCTTACGACATCACTTACCTTTCCAAGGTACAATGTAAATAACTAATTACTATTACATCCTTCAATTAAAGGACAGTTTCCACATTTATCCATTGCCATAACAGTACAGTAAACAGCATCATGTCATAGCACATAGGCATTAACCTTCTTGGTAAATTTTTTTTGGTACATGGTATTATTTTAACTTAAAAAAAAAAAACAAAACAACACAGATTTCTCAGAAAAAAAGACAACAAACATTAAACAACACATAACTGAAAAAACCACCTATCGCTTCTTAGTAGCAGAATCACCACCACCAGCACTACCATTTTCTAAACTCTCAAAAACAAAACCCATCGGAAACATTCCCCAAGAAACATAATAAGCTTCTTGTCCCGGAACAATCGGCGGAAGAGAAGGAATCGAAACACCATGAAACGATTTATTACACTTCTGACACATCAAACAACAACCCTCATAAACCCTAGAATATTCATACATATGATAACAATAAGGACATGCAGTCCAAAAATTTACATTTCCATTTCCATTTCCCAATTGCTCAAATTCAAAACCCTTATCATACTGTGCTTTTTGAACCGGATCAGACAAAACACCCCAAGCATCCTTAACGAGTTTGAAAGCGAGTTCGGCATAAGAAAACGGATTCTTATCAGGATGAAGAAGAAGAGCGAGAGTACGATACTGTTTCTTAATGCGATTGAGATCTTGTGAATTACGATCGATTTGAAGAACGGCGTACCAATCGAGGTGGTGGTTGTTGAGGTTGAGAGGCTTCTCCGCCGCTTCGAGAACATCAACAATAGCGAGGATCTGATCGGAACCTTCAAGAAGAGGTTCGGTTTCTTGAACAAGATTCGCAATTTCTCTTGAACCTTTGAGATCTCGTTTTTGTAAGAGTTCTTCTCCGATTTCAAGTAACCGTTCTGCTTCGGCTTTGCTTGTGTTCATTTTGGGTTTTTTTTTCTTTTTCGGAAGTGTAAGAAGGGTGGTTTGGTTTGTTGGAGGGCTTAGAGGTGAAGTTCCAACGTGTCTCACGGTAAATAAATATACTTCATGCATGGTGCTTTTTTGGGAAGTTTTTTTTTTTTCTCATCTACTTTTTGACCAGAATTTACTCTTCTTCTTATTTTCTTTTTGACCAAATAGTTTTCTGATTTTATTTAAACGAAATGGAACATGTACAGAAAAGAAGAAAAAAAATGAATTTGATCTTTTGTAGTTATTGTTGAAATTTTATAGTTATAAAATGAATATCAATATTTAAATAGTTAGTACGTCATTCGATCATTATGATAAACAATTCCTTTAAAATCTTATATATTTGATCGATATTATAAATTAGATACACCAATTATTCAAATCACGTAAAAAAAGAATTTTTGTTTATGACAATGGCTAAAGGAAGTCTTAACAACAATATGATGAACGTAAGTGTACCCGAAGTTCATCTTTATTAATCTTTCAATTTATTAATATTATGAGTTTAATTAGTGTGTTCTTTTTGTTGAAGGAATTTGTTAGTGTGCCATGTCAATGTGTTGTTATTTTGTACATATTTAATGATACGTTGACACACCAATTAAAAAATATGACACTCGTGTGTCTTTATATTTATTAATTGATGTGACAATGCGTCATTAGATATATATATATATATATATAAAATAGTTGTATACTCACATGTATATTAATTAAATTCAAATATTATTATGAATTTAATTTATGTGTATAATATTGTAAAAAATTATTGTCGATAATTATTGATCGTTAGATTATGATAAATATTTGATTAAGATTGTAAATATTTTAAAAATTATTCTCACTCGTCCCTTATTTTAATAAGTTTTAGTAAAATTAATGTGTCTATTTTTTAATATAACTCTTCTAGAATATCACTTGGGTCTAACTTTAACCTTTTATTACTTTTCAAAATAAATTAGTGGTATTTATAAATAATATGTCTCGAAAAATAATTACGTCATCCAGTAAGCGCTTATTTCTAGTAACAAAATTATAATTTTTTTAGGGAAGTAACAAAATTATTTTCAAATCATGCTTATAATTAGAAATATATAGAGTTTCCTAAAATAAATTAGAAATATATAGAGTATAAAATAGTTTGTGATTGGTTGGCAGGTTAATCAAAATTAATATTTATTGTTGTTATTATTATTTGCTTGTATAATCAATGATGTCATTTCCATGTGATTAACTCGATTGATAGAAATATTACATATTTTATGTAATGGATCGGGATTTAAACTATACACAATTTACTTTTTTATAATTAAGTTGTGTGAACTCGTGGCTACTTAAAAAAAAATACTCATAATTGTCATACGTTTTACAATTTAGTTATGACACATCAATATGTTGTGAGAAGCATGCTAAATACTTGGTATACTACAGGTAAAAGTGCTTTACAGCATGTACAAGCACGAGTCAATTTTATTCAAACAAATGAAGGAGAAATTCTTGTATAGACTCACGCAACTCATCTTCGCATACAAGTACAGCCCATTATTTTTTTACAACACATTGAAATAATAAAAACAACAACGGTAATAATAAAAATATCTTAAAATCTCAGACATGAAAACCTTGGCTTTTCACATGGCGCTAGGGGAACGCCAGATCCCCATGCTCATATGACCCAAGAGGCAAGATGGTGAGGGTGTTGGACGGGTCAGTGTACACAATTTATAGTGATGGTTGTATCCCACTACTTTCCCCATTTTACTAACAAGGGTCTCGTTGTTCAATTTTAAGGTTATGGTTGGTTTTTTATGTCGAAGTTGATACAAAGTTGAAAGGACGTGTGTTCTCATTTGATGGAAAAAAAACTTTTTTAATTTGAATTGTATTTTTTTATGATTCAAAACCATACATGTATTTTTTTTATGTTTTTTAAAGAAAAACCATATATGTATTGTTGATCTTACTATTATGAGGAAATATGATAAATGACAGGGAGAATGTTAGATGAAGAAAAATGTGAATCACGAAAGTGATATACTTTTACAAATTTTAACTTTTAGTTATTTTAATTGATGTGTATTTATAATTGAGTTTTTTTATCATGTGCAAATTTATACATGTTAAATTTTTTAAAATAGTAAGATTATATCGGAACTTGTGCATTTTATAATTTAATCGTCATATGCAAAACCGATATATTAGGCGAGTGTGAGGCCAGGCCATGGCCCTTGAATTTAAGATCATCATGTCAAATTATACAAATGTTAACAAATTTGTGTATAATGCAGACTCACTTATATTAGGTGCATCATAAAATGCCCGTATAAAATGTTGTAGATATTGTTTCCGTGAGCAAAACTAGTTGGTAGGAACATTATATAATATATGTAAGGGTTGAAATTCGTACCTTAGACACTATCTATTCATCTTTTTTTTTTTTGAAATAATCTATCCATCTTATAAAGTGAACTTCTGACTACAAGATTACTTGTTAAACGAGTGTTATAGATATCTTGTAGAGTTGATTAAAAAAAAAAAATATATCTTGTGGAGTTTTATTCAATGTCCACAAGCAAAAATTATATGCCATCACAGCTTCATCCTTTATAATCAACTTTGTAACTCTGCAGTATGACTCTCGATCTATATTACAAGTTGAATTATCAATTGCAGGAACTGCAATTCTGAACTTTGGTTGTGTTGTTCTCAAGTTCAAAACATAATGCCTATGCTAAAGTTTTACATTACGAAAGTTTTGCCATAACAATACAGAAAAACAATCATCTTTACCGATTACATATATTATCTTGTCAAATAAATCTCTTTGCGCATATGTAAACTTATTTTAAAGAAATCACGTAACTTAATTTAAGGGAGCAAAATAACGAACTAATTTTGATTTAGTGATAGATGTCACTCACTCACTTGTAAGAGTACTACGTAAATATGAAACAGAAATGAGTCAAAAGAAATGTGAGTTTTGAGAATTCATCAATGAATCTTTGATAGTAGAATGCTAAACTCAAGAATTTTTGTATTTCCTCAACTTTCTTTAACGTTTTTAATTGCTCAAAACTTATATCTTTGACCGATAGATGATTTCACTTTTTGAAATCACATGAACAAGAACTTATTTCTTCTATCCTAAAATCAAACTTTCACAAATTAACAAACAAACTTCAATCCTTCGACATTTGTAACACAACGAGCGCTCTCTGTTGAAAGCAATCTAAATTAGCAAATAAATCGGCACAAATTTTACCACTTTTATACAGACACCTAACAATAGTGCAAACATAATGACATATACCACACACCTTTGAATGAACTTGACATTTTTTTTATTAAAAACAATTTACTATTTAGATTTATTGAACAACGGATGTATGCATTGGTTATTTAATAAAAACTTAAAAATTAAATTGTTTTCTATGAAAAAAGAGAGTATTTTTTTAAATTTCACACGAGTTTCCGTGAGCTTAACACAGTTGGTAAGGACAATATATAATATATGTAAGGTCCGGGTTCAAACCTCGGTCACCATGAAGAAAACAAAAATTCACACGAGTCTCATTCATTTTATATGGGATCCATTATTCAAAAGTGTGTGAGAGAGACCAATTTTTTTTTTTTATGTAAATCAGTTGCGCACAACTTCAAAGATTAATCACGTCTTTTATAATCCAAACGAACAACGAACTCTTCTACGGATAAGAGTTTTAACGTTAACGTCTCTAATAATGAATTCAAACCAGGATCTTGGTTAATATAGAGGTTAAGTAAACTGGTGAGGCAAAAAGTGTCTGACAAAAGTGTGTCCATTGTATTCTCTGTGTGACCACAATCAAGACTCACCAAAAACAAAAACAAAAAGAAAAAAACCTTTTGGGTTCTATTCAAAATACATACTCCCACCGGAAAAAGACTTGAATCGCCGTTTCATTCCAAACAAAAACCCCTTCGTTCTCTTGAGTCTCTGCAACCCACACATCGTTCATCACTGATTTCGAGAGATGCTTCAAACCTTTCTGATCTCAGAGGTACAGTTACATTGAGCACTTTCTGATTTTTCTGTTATTTGTTTCATTATGAAATGAAATTATTGCTTTTATTTCAAACCCTAGAGAAATGGTGTTCATAACTTATTGCTTTTGATATATTGTATGGTTTGTTCCCTCTCTATTAGGTTAGGATTAGGTTTAGGAATAGGAAAATATCTTGATTGTTATTGAATAACAAAGAGAGGATCCAAACCCGTTCTTATCCTTTATAAACGTAGCAGAGATGACGATGTTGCGTTAAATGTGTGGTAATACTAGATGATATATGATCAGAATTGACGATATTAGAGAGAGTTGGGGTAAGACCTGTAGTAGAAAAGATGTGGAAACTAGACGTAGGTGGTTTGGAACATATAGAGAGAAGACCCGTAGATTCCGTAGTAAAGATAGTAGATCAGATGGATGATAGTCAGATCGCTAGGGGAATAGGAAGACCTAGAAAAACTATACGAGAAACTATTAAGAAAAATGTAGAGATTAACGAGTTTGATAGAAATGTAGTTTATGATAGAACATTATGGAGTTGTTTGATCCATGTAGCCGACCCCACTTTGTGGGATAAGGCTTGGTTGTTGTTGTACAATATGTAAATTCCACTAATACATATTCCAACCGAATATCAATGGTTCAATGCAGGCCTTACGAACATGGAAAATGTTTGGTGGACACCCCATATGGGTGTATAAACCTTGAGAGAGAAAGAGATACCTAGAGTGATATGATAGGAAGATGGTGATAGAGATAAAATGACGTAGTGAAAGAGTGTTGGGGAATATGGGGTATCCAAATATTATTATTGAAAATATCTCCATAGTAAATTTAGGGAACTTGTTGTTAGCAATACAAAGACGTAAATAATTCTCCCACGAACGGAATAGAAGCAATTGCAAGCAGATATTTTATATCCTTTAATAGTTTTAACTTTTTGAAGCATCTTGCAAAAAGTCATATATAAGTAAAACAGTTAGAGATAAAAAACTTGATCAGACAATAAACAATGATAATTTCATTTCCATACTTTTCATCATTGCAAAAGTAAGTAAGCTTTACTTCTTCATAGCACCAAATTCGGTTATTACTGTCCATATCAGCTTACTAGAGAAGAGATTTTGTAGAAATTCGCTTTCCATTTATGCAACATTATCTATGGAGTTTGGATTTCATTTGATTCTGTGAAAATTAACATTCATTTATGATTTTTCATTTATGGAAAAGCTTATAGTTGATTGAAAATCTTTTGTTATGATTTAATTTGTATTTTGACTTCACAAACAGAGCAAATTATTGTTGTGATTTTTATAGTTTGTGTTCAAACTTTTCAGATTCATTTCATCTTAGCCAGTATGATAAGAGCATAGCCTAAGTTGATTCTTCAGTTATACACTTATATAATACAACTCCGAGGTTTTAAGTCTGTTTCATGATAGCTTCCATCCTGTAACTTTGAACTTTACAAATTTGCAGTAATTAAAAATTTGAGTCTTATATTTTGTTTAATGGAAAATATATTGGCTTCTAGCTATTTATGATTGCAAATCTATTCGCCCTTTTGCACTACATTCTTATTATTTTCTTTATTTTTGTTTGTTATTTTCAAATCAGGTGGCCATTATAGCGTGTTGACAGGATGAGATTGACAAACATGCTTCCAAAGATACAATGAGCTTGAATCTGATGATATATGATAATGCCACCATTATCTGAACTCTTTATCTTTGGGGCTCTGTAGCAATATACGCCATTATCTTTTTCTGAGTTTGATTCAGGTGATTATGTTAATACAAAGTTCTATTCTTAGTTCAGTTGAAGCTGGTCTATGTCATGTATATGATGATGGGAAAGATTTTCAATGTGACTGGATGCCTAGTGGTGAAACTTGTCAGGTTTGTTTGAAATGCAACAAGTACCCTGCTGACTGGTGTAGAAAAGCTGAACCAATGGAAGAGGATAATAGGAATGCTGATGATCCTTTCAACTCAAACTGTCTGAGAAGCTGTGGTCGACCATCAACTGCAAGTATAACGACTGAAAAGACTGCACCTAATTTGGTATACAGGAGAAAAAAGCTACGGAAGGGATCAATTTCCTCTCTTTTCAAGCCAGGGCCGACCGATATGCAGACAAGTGCCAATTTTCCTTCATTCATAAGTTCCTCTTTGCATTTATCATCAGCTGAGGACCAAACAGCTGCTTTTCCAGTTAAGCATCAAATTGAAATTGTCAAAGATCCTACTCTGCCTTCTGTCTTTCTTGATGGAGTAGCCAAAGATACCACACAGAAAAAATTAGGTATTGACAGTGTAAATGATAGTTGTTCCTCTTCAAAGTCAAATATGGTACTTGTTTCAGATTCCTTAGCAACTGAGATAGATGACACTGGTGAATGCTCCTCCTCCAGTTTAATAGTGATGGATTCTACAAGGGAAGACTTAACAGAAAAGGATTTCTGCATTAATATTTTAAGAAGCCATGGACTTCTTAGAGGAGATACTCTTACAGATAATGTGGTTTCCATTGAAGATGCCGTTCCCACTGTTAATAACTGTTGTTCCAGGTCATGCAAAATATGTGGTCATTTGGATAGTTCATTGAATATGCTTTTGTGTGACAATTGTGAAAACTCATATCATCCATGTTGCTACAATACACGTTTGAAAAGAGTACCAATTGATGAGTGGTTTTGTCATTCATGTCTTAATAAAAGGCAAAAATTTCTTAAGGAGACAATTATCAAATCACCACGTATCAACAGTGGAATAGGGAAATCTAGAACTGTCTCAGTTAAGGATGAAATGAATCCCATACTGTTGATGTTGAGAGATACTGAGCCATATACGACTGGTGTGCGAGTTGGTAAAGGTTTTCAAGCAGCAGTCCTTGACTGGTCAGGCCCTGTAAAAAGGTAACTTCTGTTTTAATCATAACTGTTTCGAACCAAAATCTGTATGACACCCATCAATTGTACTAGATTTTTCTTACTTTTTTTTTCCTTATTTCCCTCTTACATTGCTTTAAATATAGTTTTTATTACCAAGTATATTTTATGTGAACAAATTGTTCATTGAGGAGTCAAATATTGCCAGATGTTATTAGTTTTAGAGAAAGTAACATACAAAAACTGATATTTATGATCAATGCTCAATTTCTATTTTGTTCTCCTTTTTAAAAACAGTTCACTTGGCTTCAAGAATGCATAATACTATGCTTTTTAATACCATATTATCATGCCATCATATTTTCTAATAATATTCACTTACTCTACACACTGCTTTAATTTCTTCTGTAGACAAAGTAGATAAATGGGGCGATAAAAGTAACATATGAGGATGGTTTAGTGCTAATGTGGATAGATGATCTATTTACTTTGTATGACCTTGGTCAACAAATTCATGGACGTATTATCGCAAGCTCCTTAACGTTTAATAATATTACTATGTAGTTTGCTAATAATTCTAAGACACATAGGTTAGATATTCATGTACAAGATATTCATATACAAGGTCAGCCTTGATAGGAAAGGAAATTGTTAAAGTTAAGAATCTTTAGATATTCCTTTAATTATACAACTCTCTGGACTGATTGTTAACTCTAGACTATACAACTTACTAAGTTAGTGCTAAGTAATTAAAGCATTCAATGTATTGATTGTAAATACTATTATAAATATATGAGGTGTGATCTACACTAGACACACAGATTTACAAAGAGCTTTACATCTTTTACAGAAATAAACGAATTCTAAAACCCATGGTTATCGCTTTGTTTTTTCTGTCAGTGATGAAGACTACTTTCCAGAACCATTGCAAATTAATCCTTCAGAAATTTATAGACCGCAGGTAAAGTTTGTGGTTATTTTCTTTATGATATGTGACGCATTTCAATTTTATCCTCAGAATGATGGAAAAAAGGCTTTTTGTTCTGCAGGAAGAGAATATGAGAAATCCAACTAGACTCAGTTCCATTGGCAACTGGCTTCAATGCCGGGAGGTTATAGACAAAACTAGGGAAATTATATGTGGAAAATGGCGCAGGTATGTCACATGACATTGTTCTTGGTCTTGATTGATTTTGTAATTTCTTTTGTAGAATGATCTTCCTATTAAAAACTTCTTTGTTTATTAAACAAAAACAGAAAAATAAACATTGTAGAATGGTGTGATTCAAAATTCACTCAAGTTTATTTCTCAAGGGTTCAATAAGGGTGGAAGGCTAATTAGCTTTCGCAAAGTAGGAGACCAAAAAACCATTTAGATTGCAGTTAAGATAAAGCACACGAGTCAGATGGTTCTCCTATTGCTGAATGCTGGTTATTAGGGTTTTTATTGTTAAGACTTCAGGTTGATTGAGCCGACATCCATTACGGTCGTCATTCGGTTCAAAGAATCTCCGTTCCAGAACCGTATGTGAGATTTTCATCTCATACGACTCCTTCTTTATGTGTATGATGATAATAAACATCCATGGATTCAAATCCAAAAAGATTGCAATATTCTCATTATCAACTTAGCGGGAGCGGGACTAGTATTTTTACACGAAATCTCTAACCAACCTTCCTGTAAAGGATCTTTTATTAATGTCAAGTATGTTATTACTGGATAAATAGTCACTTCAACAATTTCTTTGTCCTCAACGCTGCTAAATTTCTTGGAATTAGTCACTTCAACAGTCTTCAGCAGGATTTGGGTTATCTCCTGTTATTCTAAGAACAAAATGGACGTGTATTGAAAAAGACAGATTTCTGTACAGAAAAACCCAACATTATGACATAAATTGGTATCTTTGTTATTAAATATTAGAAATTGGGTTGAGCTTAACTCATCCCTATGAAATCGATTTGTAAGGTCAGAGATGTCTCTCACTTATGAACACTTTTTTAGGCTATACATCCAATTACATCTTAGAAATGGAACGTGCTCTGATACCCCTTCTGGTATTTTATTAGAAAGAATAAGAGAGTTCCCTGGTCTGCCTTCACCTCTTAATGCCAAAAAGCCCAACGTCTATCACATATGATCAGATACCCTTTCGTATTTCTCCTAACTAACTTTCTTAAGGTTGACCTATCAATCACTAACTCTAAATATTGTAAAGAATTGAAAGGAGAGCAGATAGTTGAGTGCAAACTTGAGTGTCTGCGCCGAATCTTTTGTATTCTATGTCATTGTGCTACAATTGACAATTTACAATAGTATTCTGGGAAGTATCATAGTCAAACTTGTCATATAAAGTAGCACTTTTTTTATTTTCTAAATCAGGGAAAGGGAAATTATTAATTGTAGAATTATTAACAATTGTTGCCCCTCTTAATCGTCACTTGTCACTATAATATCATCCACATACACCAATAACACGGTTACTCCCTCTGACTCAGAGTATTTGATAAATAGAGCATGGCCTCTTTGGCTTTGTTTGAAGAGTAAATATTCCAAACAACATTCACGGTGATTGCTTTAGTTCGTATAACACCTTTTTTAGTTTACAAAAGGTGTTGGCAGTAATTTGTTCACCATATCCAGGGGCAATTCCATGTAAATATTTCCTTCAAGTTCTCCGTGTATTAAGACATTTTTTAAATTAAATTGTTGCAAGTTCCAACTACAATTAGCTGCTAGGAATAATATCACCCTGACTGTATTCATTTTTGCGACTGGAGCAAATGTTTTCAAGTAATCCACTCCGTAGATTTGAGTGAATCCTACGGCTACCTACCTTACCATGTACTCTCAATAGATCCATAGGTGTTGTATTTTACTGTATACATACCCACCTGCATCCTACTAGTTTCTTTCCATTTGGTAGGGATACCAACCATTCTTTTCCAGTGCTTCAATTTCCAAATCCATGGCTTGTTTCCATTTCCAGTCAGACAATGCTTCAGAAAGAGAGGTAGGTATAGTTATAGTAGTGTTTAGGTTTGTGATGAAGGTGTTTTATATGATTCAAAAGTATTGCTCAAACTGAAGGGAAAGTTTTATAACACATCTGTAAGATTGGCAATGTTGTATGGAACGAAGTGTTGGGCGGTAAAGAACCAACACGAGAATAAAATAAGCGTAGATAGAAGACTTAGAGAGAGAGAGTTGGGGTAGCGCCACCTATCTTCGAAAAAATGGTGGAAACTCGACATAGATGG
>Ga0099826_10003017_pt1 | contig 11217 bp, 6 predicted proteins | sample Mtrugardesep15_FD_76830 | JGI IMG/M metagenome (GOLD analysis project Ga0099826, IMG submission 76830) | Root nodule microbial communities of legume samples collected from California, USA - M. trunc garden sep15 | ecosystem: Host-associated > Plants > Roots > Nodule | place: USA: California...
AAAAAGTAAGTTAAGGGACCAAAATGAAACCAAAAAATAAGTTAAGGGACCAAAACGAAACTTTTAATAGTTAAGGGACCAAAACGAAACCAAAAAGTAAGTTAAGGGATCAAAACGAAACTTTTAATAGTTAAGGGACCAAAATGAAATCAAAAAATAAGTTAAGAGACCAAAAGAGTAATTAAGCCGTCGTTTTTTATATCAGACACACAAGAGGAAGTTCTTAATCATGTGATTTAATTAAGTTATAAGTTCCTAATAAAAAAATATTATCCTCTATGTTCAAGTGTTTAAAAATGCTTGAGCCTTGAGTGATAGGTGATAGCAACACAACTGTTTTTTTAAAAAAATATTATACTCCATTTGCCTCTATAGGTGCATTCAAGACTTTTTATATTCCAAGAGAAATAAATAGTAATACTATCGTAGTATTAAAATGATGTATCTAAACCTTTGCAAAGGATCTTAAGTTTAGGTATAAACAAATATTACTAAAACATCAAATAATTAGGGACTAAGAGAGTGCAAAAGTATACTATGTACATGGCAATATGGCATGCATTTGTTTCTTTGTCTGGCTGTATGGTAAGGATAATATTATTGTAGAAAGTAAGGAAGACAACAAAAAAATAGCCTTTTAAAAACTCTTATTGAGACAATTCAATGATTCCTTTGAACACAGAGGAACCTTTACATCTATACTAATAAGTCAGGTTCAACCTTTAAATAGAATTTATACAACTAGTTTAGATAAGAAAGCACATGGAAGTTTTTTTTTGAACAAAAGCACATGGAAGTTAATCTTATCAAACAAACAAAAAATGTACAAGGACACTATGGTCATAGAGAGTGCTCAAAAATGTGTATGTTGTGCATATATATACACACTATAGCTAGCAGGATATGGTTCATTCTATGTTTCTTTTCCATGCAATATCTAAAAAATCTAGTCCTGTACTTGCAATATCTTTTCTCCTTTGTTCTCTTAACCCTTATAGTGCAAAAGATACGAAAAAAGAAAAGTTACTCAACTTATAACATACCACCTGGGCCTAGAAAGTTACCTATTATAGGAAATATACACAATCTGTTAAGCTCTGAACCACATAAGAAATTAGGAGACTTGGCCAAAGAATATGGACCCTTGATGCATCTTCAACATGGAGAGGTTTCTACTATTGTCATTTCATTCGCCGAGTTTGCTAGGGAGGTTATGAAAACCCATGATATTAACTTTGCAACAAGGCCTCAAATCCTAGCTACGGAAATAATGTCTTACAACTCTACGAATATAGCTTTTGCTCTGTATGGTAATTATTGGAGACAGTTACGAAAAATCTGCACATTGGAGCTTTTAAGCCTAAAACGGGTCAACTCGTACCAATCAATAAGAGAAGAGGTGTTCTCCAATCTTGTCCAAACGATTGCTTCGCAGAATGGATCACCTTTCAACCTCACTGAAGCTGTAATTTCTTCAATATACACAATTGTTTCAAGGGCCACCTTTGGTAATAAATGTAGAGACCAAGAAAAATTTATATCAGCGGTAAAACAAACAGTATAGATTGCAGGAGGTTTTAGCTTGGGAGATTTGAGAGAAGAACTATTTTTATTGCTTAGAGAGGATGCTTTGATTCTCGTTTGCTTGCTTTACAAATGACAATCTCTCCCATTTTTATAGGCTTCAAGGGAGAATTCTAGACACATCATAGGATAAGTTTCTACATACTTCAAGAGAGAGATCAACACACTTCTCTCAACTACATACATTTAATGATATTTCTACATGACTCTAGAACTTTCTATGACCTACACTGCTTATTAGCTAATTGGGCCTAACACTTGATTAGTCCAATGAACCAAATCAAGTTTATTATCCAACATTAATGGAGTCATCAACCAATTCATCAACTAGTTGTATGAGATTCAACAAATTGGCTGATGTAACTTAAGATAGATGTCAATAGAACTTGTCATTTAAACACATCTCAATGTCAGCCCATGTTTGGATTTAGTTTTGTGGGAGGGAATAATACCAATGAAAGGATGTTCCTATCAATGATAAAGGGAATATTTGTAACTTGAGGAACTCATTATGGTTTCTCTTAACGCAGGGCATAGTAAACCTTCCATAGTGAAAGGGTGGTGCTGGACTTGTCCGATTTATAACCAACCATCACGATGGAAAATGCGGTTGTGAAACCAAATCGAAACTGTCGAATTTGTTGAAACAAAGTTCAAATAGATCCGGTTTTGAGACACCCAAACGAAATCGACGACATGGATGCAACACCATGCCGTTTTGACACTCTATGCCAGAAGAGAATATAGTAAATCGAGACGGCAAAGCAACAAGCATGCTCGAGTACTCACTTCCAACCGCGCCCAAAAGGGTGGGAGAGGTGGTGACACCTAGAGAGGACTGGCACACCACCGTACCTTGGCTACATCTTACCTTCAAGGTTTGAATTAGATTGGATATGGATTTGGAGAACTGAAAGAGAATAAATAAGTGGCTTGCCGCAAGGACAAAAAATATACACATCATCACTACCACACGAGCTTTTGTCACACCATTTTTGTAACGAAAGTTGACATCAATGACTAAACTCAAACGGAGTTGATCTTATAATGGCTATTTTGAAACAAAAATAGATACAAGGATGAAAACCAAAAATTCCTTAACTCACAAGGAAGAACTACATATTTAATTCTTTTTGAAACATATCAAAACTTTATCTATTGAATTCATAATGGAATAAAATAATTCCTAATATATACACACACTATTGATCCCTTTTCTTCTAATAAATGAAGAAATAATTTGAAAATAAAACAATGATTACAAAAATAGTAACAATCCCCATTAGAGATTGATACAGTTCAATTCAACATTTTGTTCATTTGAATTTTATTATGTCGTAGCCCTAATCAATTAGTTCATTTCGTTGAAATAAAATTCCCTAACCTCAAACCAGATTATCACTCCTTTTATTGAAAATATATCCTAGGTTATTGATGAACATTCTTTCATTTACCTAGTTTGTGTTCACACTAACTGTTCTGGACCGAGCAAATATAAACATGCCCAATAGTTCTAGGCCTAAGTTAAGCTGACCCAATCTCGCGTTTGGATCAGCTACTTTCATCACACACCCCTTCCCTTGGGGGGGTGCGCTCGCAGCACCTCAGGAGACCCATTCAAACCGAATGGAAACATCTCCTCCCACATGCCACATATCCTGTTCGACGACAACGTTTCTCACGATTCTGTAACTATCAAGTGCCTCGGTGTGGTTAGAAAGTCAGCAAATGTACACACAAAAAAAACGTTATATTTTTATTTGTTAAATAAATTTTTAATCTTTATCAACATACTTTTTTAAATTCTAGTTTTTTTTAAAAAAAATTCATCAAACGTAACCAAAAACAACTCATCAAACAACAATCCCTTCAATTTTTTAATTTTTTAACACACTTTCAACATTTCATTTTCTCTCTATCTTTATCTTTATATCACAACATTCTCTCTATTCATTTCTCTTTCAAAGTGTTGATGGAGAACCCATTGAGTGTATACACGTGAGAGAAAGAGAGTGAACAATTGGAGGTGTGGTAGGAAAAGTGAGATAGAAAAAAAATGTTGAATGAGTGTGGTAAATATGTGTCGTACACTCATTGTTGTTTTCTTTTGTCTTATTATCGAAAAGGGAATCAATTTTCACTCATGCTGTGGTACAGGGATAATGGAATTTCTTATTGAGGACGAGGGAAGTGTTCTCATAACACAACTTTCATCTTTTTATTGAGCTCAATAATGTCCTGATGAAATATAAGCAGAAAGTGGTAGGATATGACTCATAATACAACTTTCTTTCTCTCAAAAAAATTAAAAATACAACTTTCTTCTTTTTATTACGCTCCTTATGGTAATTATTGGAGACAGCTAAGAAAAACTTGCACCTCGGAACTTTTGGGATAACATTTGTGTACTATTGAGCTACCAACGTGATATAATATTGGCCAATTAGGATATGCGACATGATACACCCTTTTTCTTTATATGCATATATTTTCTCTTTTCTCTTTAACCCTTCCTTACATTGGCCACGTGGCACACCCTAATTGACCAATGTTATAAAACATTGGTAGCTCAACTGGTATTACTTGGATGACATCACTTTTGTTGACATTGGTGATAATAGTGCATTTTATATGAAAGAGAAAAATGGATAAATGATTAAAATAAAGGCTTAATAGCATTTTTTAAGCTCATCTAATCTTGACAAGGTGATATTGAGCCTAAAAAATCTTGTTGCTATTAAGCTTAAAATAAAACATTTAGATGAGAAAAAATAATTAAATAAGAGATATTGAAACAATATCACCCTATCATCCAATATCAATGTCACCCAAATATAATCCCAACTCATACCAGCCAATTAGAGAAGCGTTCTCCAATCTTGTCAAATGGATTGCTTAGAGAAAGGATCACCCACCAACCTCACTCACGTTGTACTAAAAAATTTCTTCAAACTTGTTAAATTGTGAGTTTACCTCTTCTCTTAGACTTAACCCGTGCAATAACTTTTTTAAACAAAATTTTAGTTTAATTTATAATGTAAACAATATTTGATATAGACATTATTTACAAATTAAATTTTTTTTTTGGTAAAAATTATTTACCAATTATTAATCCTTGAAATAACAAAGTAATGCATTACTTTTTATTTTTTTACTTTGCATATTTATGTTGCAAACAACTTTTATTAATATATTTCAAACAACTAACATCATACTCATGGAAATTTAAAGGAAAAAAATTAAGATACGTGTAACCAATAAAATTGCTATTTTTAGAATCAAACTTGCAAAATGAACTACAAATCTACAACTTTCCATTTAACTGCTAAGCGCAAAAATATTTAAAGAATTTGACTTACGAAAATATATTTAAATCGATAAAGATTTTGGGGACTAATATGAGGCCTAAAAGTTTGGGAGCCTAAAGTCCTTGCTCTAGTAGCAGCCCCTTTGAGCCGGCCCAACCTGCTAATGTTTTTCGTCAAAAATTTAGTCCTCGTCGTGAATAACTACACATGTGTTGATGTATAAAGGGATTAAAAATGAAAGATGAAATATTTATAGGGACAACATATTTATATCATCTTTTAAAAAAAAATATTTTTATCATGTTTCATTTTTAGTTCCTTTATATACAATGTTACTTTAACAACTATATATGATCAAAATTGTTGACGAAAAATATTGACGAATAATTGTTTGAAGACATTTTTTAGAGAGACTAAAAGTAAAAAATTATATGTTTATAGAAAACAATGATATTTGAACATCTCAATCTTTCCAATACTTATTCAACACCTCATTTTCTCTCTATCTATATCTTCACATCACATCATTTTCTCAATTTATTTCTCCCTAAAGGTGTTGATTACATGTTTTGATGTCCACAAAACATTTTCCTTTAAAAATGTTCATCTCATTTTCTTGAGCAAAATTTTTGGTGGACATTCCATCAAGTGTAAGATAGAGAGAAAAAGATACGTTGAATGATTGTTGAGAAAAATGTGTGCACATATCATTGTTTTTTCTTTTGTTTGAATCAACATATCATTGTTGTTTTCTTTTGTCTTGTTATGGAAAAGGCATCAATTTTACTCAAACTTTGGTACAACTACAAGAGATAAGCGTTCTCATAGTACAACTTTCTTCTTTTTATTGAGCTCAATAATGTCCTGATGAAATTACAAACAGAAAGTGGTTGGAAAGAAGCTCAACTATCTTTCTTTTCCATGGCTTTACTAGTCCTATACTTGTCATATCTTTTCTTCTTTGTCCTTTTAGCCATTGTTGTACAAAAAGTAGGAAAGAAGCTCAAGAACACAGACTCAAATTTCAACCTCCCTAAAGGGCCTAGAAAGCTACCAATTATAGGAAATTTACACAATCTCTTAAGTTCTCAACCACATCAAAAACTAGGAGATTTGGCAAGAGAATATGGACCCTTTATGCATCTCCAACTTGGAGAGATTTCCTTTATTATCATTTCATCACCAGACTGTGCTAGGGAGGTGATGAAAACTCATGATATTAACTTTGCAACCAGGCCGCAAAGCCTATCTTCAAATTTAATTGCTTATAATTCCACAGGTATAGTTTCTGCTCCTTATGGTAATTATTGGAGACAATTAAGAAAAATTTGCACATTGGAGCTTTTGAGCCTAAAACGCGTCAACTCTTACCAGCCAATTAGAGAAGAAGAGTTCTCCAATCTTGTCGAATGGATTGCTTCGAAGGAAGGATCGCCCATCAACCTCACTCAAGCTGTACTTTCTTCAATATACACTATTGTTTCAAAAGCTGCCTTTGGCAAGAAATTCAAAGACCAAGAAAAATTTATATTAGCAGAAAAAGAGATATTAAAGATTGCAGCAGGTTTTGACTTAGCAGAGTTATTTCCTTCCATTACATGGATGCATTATTTTACTGGTTTAAGGCCTAAGCTTGAAAGGGTGCATAGGGTGGTGGATCAGATAATGGAAAACATCATCAATGAGCACAAAGAGGCCAAGTCAAAGGGAAAATATGACCAAGGTGAATCAGATGAAGATCTGGTAGATGTTCTCATAAAATATGAAGATGGCAACAACAAGGAATTTTTCTTAACTACAGACAATATCAAGGCCATAATCATGGTAAGAATAATTATTAATCAAATGAATATTTAAAATGTTGAACAATACCCATTACTTTTATTCAATTATATTTTTATTATTTTATATCTGAACTATCCTATGTTAGGTTAGGGACATTGCAGTATACAGGGTCTCGGGTTTGATACCTGGATTCCCCACTTAATCATCGTAAGAAGTGAATTTCTATTCACTAGGCTACTTTACCTTATTGATATATATATTTATTGTTCAGGACATTTTTGGTGCTGGAGGTGAGACATCAGCAAATACAATAGATTGGGCAATGGTAGAAATGGTAAGGAATCCAAGAATAATGAAGAAAGCACAAACTGAGGTGAGAGAAGTTTTCAAAATGAAAAGAAGGATTGACGAGAATTGCATCAATGAACTCAATTATTTGAAATCAATTGTCAAAGAAACCCTGAGGCTACACCCTCCGGCACCACTTTTAATACTGAGAGAATGTACTCAAGCATGTAAGGTACAAGGTTATGACATTCCGATTAAGACTAAAGTGATAATCAATGCTTGGGCAATTGCAAGAGATCCAAACTACTGGACTGAACCAGAGAGGTTTTATCCGGAGAGATTCATCGATAGCGATATTGACTATAAAGGGAGTAACTTTGAGTATATTCCTTTTGGTGCGGGACGTAGAATATGTCCAGGGAGCATATTTGGTTTGAGAAGTGTTGAGCTGGGGCTTGCAACGTTGTTGTATCATTTTGATTGGAAGCTTCCTAATGGAATTAAAACTGAAGAATTGGACATGACTGAGAAATTTGGAATCACAGTTAGTAGAAAAGATGATCTTTTATTGTTACCTTCTGTTTATCACCCTTTGCCTTAGTAATTGTAACACAAATAGTCTATAACTTACTTCAATATTGTAAGTCATGATGCATCTTGGGACATAATTTGTTGAAGCATGTGCCTGAAAATGTAGAGTCAACTGAATATTCAAAACTAAATAATTCACTCCCAACAGATAAATAATTGATCTGACAAGTAGGGTCATTTTGTTTTCTAAAAACTTTGTTCACTAAACCTTGCTTACCCGGTGGACCCACTGTCTTCGATGAGATAATTTATTTTTTCAGCCCACCTCTGCTTATGTGTTTAATTTTTGGTGAGTATTGTTCAGAGGGCATTGGTCACAAGGTAAACTCACGGTTATTGTTCGTGTACTGCTCAAGGTTACTTTTCATTTTCATCGGCCTCAACCGTTCACGCGCAACTGTTCATTACGTGTTATTGTTTATACTTTATAGTTACCGTTCATCGCGATTTTTGTATAATATTGTTCATTGATTGGGAACTTCCAAGAGACCCAAGCATAGTGCTGAAAAGATACCTTCTGTCGGTAGAAATAAGTGGGATATGCTTGGGGAAGAGTTAAAATAAATGAAATTGATCAACTAAACCATTTTTTAAATAAATCTATTTATTTTATTTTTTTTAAGAGGTTAAAATGAAATATATTACCACATCAAAAAGGTCTTTCTAGCACAAGGTGTGCTAAGGAAGAAATACCTAAGTACAAACAAGAGTCTGAATAATATTTACAAGGCTAACGCCAAACCACCAAAAACCAAAAGAAAAGGTAAAAGCAATTAGGTAATATGTCGAGGATAGAAAACGGACTAAGCCACCAACCATGTTAATTGAGGGGAAGACTGCCATGTTTCCCCTTCAACCACGTGAAAGTTAGTGACTTGATTTTGTCCACCACCTGTTGAATAGAGCAAATTTTGTCGTTGAAAATCCGATTATTTCTTTCTTTTCATATTTCCCACACTGTTGCAAACCAAATGACCTGTAAAATGGAACGCCATGTCTTGGCCACACCACCAATAAAACCAAACTGATAAAAGTGACTAGTGGCATCGCAAGGCAAGACCGCGGCCAAACCAAGCCACCTAAGAATGTGATACCAAACAGAGCCAAAAATAGTACAGTGTAAAAATAAGTGTGAAGATGTTTTCATCTCCCCACACCCTCCAACACGCAATTGAGCATCAACGTCAATAATCAATTTTGTTATATGTTAAGATTAGCTTCTGATACACTACTTTTTAAGTTATGCTTCTGATACTATGTTATTTGCTTTTGACCATATTTCTATGCTTTGTTTACTATGATATGTGTTCGAACTAATCTTATGTTTTTACACTTCTCTTGTTTGTCTTTATTTTTACTTTTTGTCGATGACAAAAGGGGGAGTAGATATAGTATTTATTTAGGCTCTGAGCCCACTAATTTAATTAAAATTGAATTAGGAGAACCTGCTTCTCATCTATTAGTCTTTCATTTCATGTGAGATTATTCTAAGTGTTACTACGTTTTCTAAAATGAATTTAATTAACTTGAATAAAACTTAGGGTGAACTTACAAACCTCACCTTAAAGAACTACTAGACTTAGGGGGAGCTTACAAACCTAAGACCCTAAAAGTCAACTTTTTAATTAGATTAACAACAATTGATTTTTTAATACATGTGTTTGTCATCATCAAAAAGGGGAAGATTGTTGGAACAAAATATGTTTGACAATACCACTTTGAGTTTTTATGATAACAAGGTTTTAAAAATGCCAATTGGATATGCTAATATTTGTTCAAGTGTGCAGGACCATAGACAAAAATTTAAGTGTCTTTAAGTCAAGCATAGGTTCTAGAAGAACAAATGAGAGCAATGAAATCTACAAAAAGGAAGCTTGTGTTACAAGAAAACATCTGAAGAAAAGTGCGTCTGAAGAGAAGAGGTTATGAAGATCATCAGAAACAGTCTCATCAGAAGCAAGCTCATCAGAAGCTGTCTGCCAGAAGATGACGTCATCAGAAGCTGAAGATCATCAAAAGCTGAAGTCTGAAGCTGAATTTAGTTAATAGTTGTCATTTTACTTGGACATCATTGCAGAAGGAATAGAAGTCTGGAGCAACGGCTATTTCAGAGGAATTAGAAGGCATTTGATGCTTATCCACTGAAGAACACAGAAAAGGACAATAATACAATTGTACAACCAATATCCACTACTCTGCTCTTTGTGTTTGCAATAGTACAAAACAACAACTATGACTACGCTGGAAATTCTCTATACAAGGAATGAATTTGAAATTGTTCCCTCCTAGGACAATAACCAAATCAAGCAACGGATCATTGGTGATTATCAAGCTTCAACAACGACTCTTTTGATGTGCTGGCAAGCTGCAACTCTTTCACACCTCTATATAAAGGAGTGAAAACCTGAACTTTCAACAAGACTCTTCAACAATTTAAATGTGCTGAAACTCTGCAGAAATTGCTTTACATTTCAAAGTTCACTTAGAATTTTTTAACAACTTTCATATCTTACAAAATCCAAGTCTCTAGAGTCTTAAGAGTCTTATCTGATTTGTATTGTGAACACCCCTGATTGTATATCAAGTGTTCAACATCAAACATTTTTCTTTGTAATTCTGTTTGATTAGGAGTCTCTTGCAGATGTGTTTGAGCATATGAAGTCTGTTGTGTTTGTGCTTGAACATAGGAAGTCTCTTGTAGACATATTTGCTTAAAGATATAATTAGAAGTGAAAAAACTAATCCAAAACTATGTCCATTTATATATAGTATATATAGATTAAAGGAATAGTGCTAGTTGCTAGCATAATTCTGAATTAATAACTTTAGTGTATATGTTCTAATTAACTAAAAAAATTCTTTTGTAATTTTTGACACGTATTATGTTTCCAAAATGTTCCTCTCGTTTACTTTCCATGGAAAAGGACATAGCAGAATTTTTTATTGACCACGAGGAAGCATTGGAATTTTATAAGTATATTCAACTCTCTATTTTTAACTATATCAATAAAGTCTTGATTGTATATCATATAACATATGTATATAAACCAGAAAGTGGTAGCACACATAGTTCATAATACAACTTTTGTTTTCCATGGCTCTACTAGTCCTCTATTTGTCATATCTTTTCTCCTTTGTCCTCTTAGCCCTTGTTGTACAAAAAGTAGGAAAGAAGCACAAAAAAACAGACTCAACTTTTAACCTCCCAAAAGGGCCTAGAAAATTACCTATTATAGGAAATATACACAATCTGTTAAGCTCTCAACCCCATAGGAAATTAAGTGACTTGGCCAAAAAATATGGACCCTTGATGCATCTTCAACTCGGAGAGGTTTCGACTATTGTCATTTCATCAGCTGAGTTTGCTAGGGAAGTGATGAAAACCCATGATATTGACTTTGCAACAAGGCCTAAAGTTCTAGCTATCGAAATATTGAGTTACAATTCCACAAGTATAGCTTTTTCTCCTTATGGTAATTATTGGAGACAGTTAAGAAAAATCTGCACATTGGAGCTTTTAAGCCTAAAAAGGGTCAACTCATACCAACCAATAAGAGAAGAGGTTTTCTCCAATCTTATCAAGTCGATCGCTTCAGAGAACGGATCGCCAATCAACTTCACTGAAGTTGTCCTTTCTTCAATATACACAATTGTTTCAAGG
>Ga0099826_10003018_pt1 | contig 11217 bp, 10 predicted proteins | sample Mtrugardesep15_FD_76830 | JGI IMG/M metagenome (GOLD analysis project Ga0099826, IMG submission 76830) | Root nodule microbial communities of legume samples collected from California, USA - M. trunc garden sep15 | ecosystem: Host-associated > Plants > Roots > Nodule | place: USA: California...
ACAAAAGGTTATATTGATCGTGAGAACAAACCTTTTTGTTACATAGAATAATAGGAAGCTGCAAGCCAGATAAGGTTGAACTTCTTTTTCCCTTTGAATTTGGTGGAGAGGGAATATCATAAAGTATCACCCCACCAGAATTTCTTATAAGTGCTTCCAACTCCCTTTCCTTCTGACTAGATAATCCAGTGAGGAGGAACTCCCTACCTTGAAATATGAATTCATTCCTTGCACCTCTGCAATAATTTGTCAAAGAATGTTTCATATGAGGTGCAGAAGTGGTCAATGTCTTTGAAACCCGTTGCCTTTTTGCTCTAATAGATGAACCTACATTATTGCAGCAAAAAATTAGTAATTTCTACAACAAGTAATTCCTAAAACTGAAAGATACATCAAACGAACAGAGCTAAATACATACATTTTTTATCTGAAGATTCCAACTTTGACAATTTCCTTTTTTGATGAAGCTCCTCCACTTTATCTGAGAAATGTACTTGCTTTCTGACTTTAACATGTCCACCAAGGAATTTATTGCTCTCAACCTGTACCTTGCTAAGATCATTGTTCTGTTGATGCTGAACAACAGTTTCCGGTACTACATATTGGTTTATATTTTTCTCTACACTGATATCTTTTACAGCAGTTTTAGGGCCCAGTAAACGGTGGCGTGTCCTATGGTTTAGATTAATAGGCGACCTCCTCTCGTGTGTCGGTTCTGAGGCTTTTAACTCATCACTCTTGTCATCGGTTATTTGTATAATTGACTTTTGATCAATTGAATATTGATGATTTACTTCATTTTTGTTTTCATCTGCATGCTTGGATGCAGAGGGAGAATCTGAAACACTTGTGCCCAAAGATGCGGCAGCAACATCACTTTGATTAGTTGAAAGTGGTGTCAGATTAAAGTTTTGGTTAATATCTTGATTTGGTAATATCATGCTATAAGTCTTAAGACAAGTATGCTCAACCCTGGTTAACTTCTCAGACATTTGCTCAATCACCTCTGTTGAAGTAATTGGAGTATCTTTCCCATCTATTATAGACGTGATTTTCTCATCTCTACAGTCCAATGTAGTGTTCTTATCTGAGATCCTTTGACAATTGTCCGCCTCAAAGTCAGAGACTAATGGGGCCAAATACTCTGGATCGTTTTCTTTGTTAATACGAGTGTCGTAATTGTCATGTTCTGAAGCAAAGCTACATGGAACAACTGAACAAAGAGGATCGTTCAATGACAGACTAGAACATCCAACCATATCTTGAGAATGCAATACACCCTCATCAGGTTTGTTGTGTGAACCTTCACAGTGCATACTTAGCTGAGAACTAATGGCACGCTTGGGGTCATGTTTCAGCACACATGAGCTCTCATCAGGAACAATATCTACAGATTCTGTAAGAAAGCTTGTCTCTCTGACACATTTGGGATCATGTTTCAGCACATGTGAGCACTCATCTGGAATAATGTCTGCAGATTCTGTAAGAAAGCTTGTCTCCCTGACAAGAAACTTTGGAATCCGTTTTTCATTGTTCAGGTTCAATGATGGTGAATCTTTTTTTGAATCGGGCAATGAAGGTGAATCTAATTCCTTCCAAGAGGGAGACAAAAATTAAAACCAAACAAGAATATGAGCAAAGTATGAAGATGCTGAAATCCATGATAGTAGAACTTACAGATGCAAGACAAAGATAAATAGTCTGAAAAGGGAATGCAAATATATAGAAAATTGAACATAATCAAGTAACTCAAATGTAGCGACAAGGTGCAGGAAGTAAAAGAGGAAAAATGGGCAGGCTCTTGGCAGGAAGAAAAACAACAATTTGATGAAAATCCATCACTAATCAATATAAATGTTCATCTATCTTATATCACAAGTTAGCATTTCTGTACAAACAAATAAGCAATTGACAAAGGACCGTGACATTTTTTAAACCGGCCATTAACAGATGAAAATCAATAACAGCTTGAAAAACAGTTTAATTGTATTTGGAAAAAAGTATACCAAAAGAAAATGACAATTGGTATGGCTAAGAGAAGTACAAGATGAGGGAAAAAGAAGAAAATATCCACCTTAGATGTCCAACCCCCTAACCAGCGGCTTCTAAATCTTTCTGGAGCTAGGTAAGCTGCCCAGTTCTCGTTTTTCACATCTTCTGTATAATTCAACATAAAAAATTACATAAGCTTTAACAACTAGGGAGAAGAAGGCAATAACATCACTGGGAAAGTACTTAAAACTCACTGAAATTTTCAGAAGTCTGAAAAAGTGAAGAGTTGACACTATGTTGTGGCTTGATTGAAGTAAAACCAGGCATAGCCAAATCATCTGTCTGGAAAGTGGAAATCAATGTAGCATTAATTACTTTAAGACAAAAAAGACAAATCCAGTAATATTGGTGACATGCTCAATGCTGATCAGAAAGAAATGAATAGAACAGACAAAAAAAAGTACGAGAATGCTAATTTTTTTAGTCGCCAATTTTTTTTCAATTTGGTTTCACCTGAAAGGCCAATGTTAAATAAATACAAGTATTAAAACCATTCATGTATCTTTACCTAAAAGAATCAAAACCTACACTACATAATAGTATAGGATACGATAACTGTGGATGTCAGTCATTGTTCTGACCAAAAGTTGAATGTCAACATCACACAGGTGAGCTTATGTATTTCACACTTCAATCCCAAATGTATAAAAGAATAAGACCATTTGTATACCTTTACTTAACAGCCTAAGCTTTAAAGATAGTTGGCTTATTATAACAAGCTAAAAATACAGATGTTTCTTAGACAGGCGGAACAGAAAGGGCAAGGTGAAGAAGGTAACTTACTTTATTGAGGGCTAAATCATTGGTATTATTCTCTTTGTACTGATTGGATGTCAGATCATTCACAAAATGTTTAGGAGTATTAGCACCCAAATCAGGATCATCAGAATGCATCACCCTCTCACCACATAAAGAATGTGGAGGTGAGTCTGGAATTCGCTGCACTTCCGCCTCCACGTTGACTTCAAACTTCTTTTGTTCAGATTTATCATCAAATTTGGCGAGTTGAGATGTAAGCTCTCTATCATTATGTTTATTATTGCCTCCATTATAATTTTCATCACCAGACACACCTTTCGCATGAAATACATTTGAATTGGAAAGATTTTCTTCAAAGGAAACACTAACAGGTAAGCCTATATCTGCATAGGCATCCTCCATAAGGAAATCATTTAAATCGGAAAGGGAATCACTACAGTCGGATTCCATGCTTGATGAAAGAAAGCCATCTTCTAACCCCTCAAGACGTGCCTGCTTCACACGAAGTGCAATTTCAAGTACAGCTTCTGTACTCAATGTTTCTGATACTGACTCCATCTTTACTAAGTCATGTATGACTAGTGCTTCAGATGCTGCAATAGAAAGTTCAACTGCATCACCGATATCATTACTTTCGAAACATTCGACCTTCGATTTTTCTTTCTGTTGTTTAACAGAATCATTTGTATCAATGAGAGATTTTAAAGAATTTTTTTTCGTTGTTTCAGGAATGAATGTTGACATCGCATCTTGTTCACAGGCATGGTTGCCCGTCATGGAATGCATATTCTCTCCAAAATCAACGGAAGTTTGAGCAGGTTGCAATGACAAAGCTTTACTTGGTGCAACTGCATGATGAGATTGATTCAAATCTTGGGTTGGGCAAAAGAGTGAATCGACGTCTGAAGAAAGATGCAGACTAAACTGAAACACCTGCTTCAGCGAAATATAAAAAGATCAGGAAAACCCCTGGTCATAAAACTGTATCAATGTACAAGTAATTTACATGCTGCTGGAAAAAAAACAATATAAATATAATTCACAGGAATAGACTTTGGCAGATATGTGTGCCAGTGTAGGTCATTGGGCATAGAAACACCTAAAACTAAAATAGATTGAGAAAAAAAGAAACCACTGAATAATCTTCTAAATGTAGTTAATGTCGGCTTCTTCATAGGTTCAAGTTCATGCCCATTACAAGTGATCAGTCCGTATACAACAATTTGCTAAGCAATCAGTTAGCTTCTGGAAAATATTTTAAAACTAAAATCATTTGTTTCAGTAAATAATACTATGGGAAGATAAACATATTTGAAAAGGAAAAAAAAAACTGCAGTAGATAAATTGTGCTAACCGATTGTTAAAGATAAATTGTCCACACATTGACATTACAAGGTTACACTTAAACTTTTTTATGTGATTGAAAAATGATTTTATTTAATATCAATATTTTAATCCGAAAGTTGAAAGAAGATAAAACTTACATTTCCAGGAGATGGAGCAACACTAAGAGATGAGCTATCGCTTCCAGATAAGAATAAATGGCAACTCCTGTATCCACCTTCTTCCCTTGATAATACATCAAAGTCTTTGTTATCAATACCATATTTTGGAGAAGGTGCCAAATCCTTGTTCGTTTCAAAGAAGAAAAGGTATCAGCAAAAATTGTGACTGATATAACAATCACGAGGGACTATCAGAATTGAATGATAAACATAAATGTAACAGGTCTAAATCAAATTGAATTAAATACAAGCACGACATAATTTTCAATATTAAGCAAAAAAAAGTAGTACTGTACCATTTGCAATCCATTGGCATTACTGTACTATATCCATGTAAAGACAGATTACATTTACTAAAGACTAAATAGAATTTAAAAATGTGAGACCAATCATTACCACTCATACAATAACAAAAAAAAAGTCCTAAATAATAACATTTCAAACCAAACATGTTAACAAAAAAAAAAACAAGACAGTAGCTTTAGAATCTAACAAGACTCGGAAACAAACCAAAGGTTCATCCTTCACCGGGCAACCCTGTCTCATTTCCTTCTTCAACATGGTTATAGAAATAAAAATACTAGCGAAGTAAACTTGGAAAGAGAAATTCCAACCTTCTCTGCTTGGTTGGAAGGAGCTTGAGAGTCCTTTACATATTCATTAAACCCGTCTGTTCTAAGATTCTGAAGCCAGCTTGGTACCCATGCTACATCCTGCAACCATATGTTCATGTGTCACACACATACATAGCCTTCCAAATTGACTGTATAAAAATCTGAATCTTAGTAACATTATTTGATGCAACACTATGAAGCACGGACACTGGTGTCAGATACGTGTCGTGTCCGACACCCATACGTATAATTACACTGAATTATGTGATTTTCTCAGGTGTCGGCGTGTCAATGTCTGTGTCGTATCCGTGTCCGTATCCGTATCCGTATCCGTGCTTCATAGATGCAACATCATTAAAAACAAATTAAATCAGTGATTAGTTATCATGTGAGTAATTCTTAACCCTCCAACATAAATGAACGTTCAAGATTCAATTTAAGTCAATACAGTCACGATCATCTAAGTTTTTAAACGATCTTAATCTTACAATAATTATGAGTTTTTAAATAATAGCTTCTGATATAAGTCAAAATTAGCTTCTACATGTACATTTTCTGGAAAACACTTTCATTTAACTTCCCGAAAACATCTAGCAGCTTATAATAACTTAATACATATACATCGCTTATAAACACGCACAAATAAAAAGATTATAAGGATATACACTGCCACAATGTAAATCAGTTTTACACCGACATGCAATAAAATTTCCCTAATTTCCCTACTTTTGTAGGTGAATTTTGAAATTGATGGTATAACAAAAAAAATTGAGGATTTCTAATTTGAATATCAGTGTAAAACAGTATATGCATATTAAACTCTACAAATTGCAACAACAAAAAGCATTAAAAAAATAAAAAATAAAAAAGTCTACATCAACTTGGTGTAGATCGAAGGATGATGGAATTGAAAGAAAAGAGAAGAAGTGTAACCTCGGAGAAGTTGGGAGGACGAAGAGTTTGAGTGGCCATGAAATTGATTCGAAGAAACTTCCCTCTGCCGCATCAGTTCACTGTACAATGGGGAGGGACTCGCGGAATTTGGCGCCAAATGACAATTAGGTTTATGTATATTGTTTTTGCAATGGAATACACTGAATTATCATTTTTTTGTAAGAAGAAACTATTTTCTTACTGAGTTTAATTATTACACACGTACGTATCAAATAATATGTTGTCACATTAATTAATGGATACAATAATTCATGTATTTTCATATTCATTAGTTAATGTTGTGACACATCATTAGATACATGTGTAAAATAATTATAAATTGATGTTTTTTTGTTAATATACAATTAATTTTAAAATAAAACTTCTATAACCATAAAAAACGTGGGTGTGTAACTTTCAGAATTTTTCTTTAAGAAAAGATAATTTTTAAATAATTAAATGTAAAAATAATGTAGCATCGTATAATTAGATGTTTTACATAGAAATTTGGATTTCATGCATTAAATATATTACAAAGTAATTGATTTTGATTGTTTGAGTTTCAGTTAATGGTAGAGATTATTTTAAAATGATTTATTGAATGTGTAATTTGAGTCGACTAATCTCATATTAATAGTTAGAATCAATAATGCGTGTAAATGGGTACATTTTTTTTTACAAACAACAACTCGTTATTTCATTCATCACAATGGAGGTTACAAAATAAAATCTAATAAAAAAACGTTTTGATGAGCATATATTTTTGACACCTTTGTTAATCTATGTATTACATAATTTGCTTATATCATGACAAAACTTATCTTAAAATTTGGAAATTGTTTTAATAAACACGTACATCCATATGATATTGTTAAACTTAGACTGATTATTAGTTTTATCAACTATGATATCAACCACTACCTTACATGTTCAATTTGAACATTTGATGGTCCCCAATTGTCCAAGCCAAAGAATGGCCTCACAGAAGTCCAATGGCTCTACTTCTAATGGTGGAGGAATGCCTTCATACCATGTGTGTTAACGCCTTTATAAAGTGGTCATAGGAATTCTGAATACATATACATATATCAAACAATGATGTTATGTTGATACCCTTTTTTCCATACCCTTGTTATACACTCCATGTGAAATAGAAGTTTAGGTGGGGTGCTGAGGGCCACATAGCCACGTGTCACATTCGTGTGTAGTGGTAGAACTGGTGTGTGCCACCTATGATAGTGAACGTATCACCACTCTATACTAAAGCTCCCATCAACATTACATCTTATATAATCTAATTCAGGTGGTTGCCATCTTGTTTTGTATTTTTCGCGTTGCGTTTATGATCCTGTTGTGTTTCGCATTTCTTACCATTGAAGTAATGCTTCACACGCAAGATGTACAACTGTGTCAATTGGCTCCACCTCACTGTCTCACACTTTAACATTACGACGATGCCATACACACCACAACATCATTACCATGTCATTTCTCGCATTGCTTGTAAACCTGTATAACAGAGAAAATATACAATTTGCAAAACTCGCGGCTGAAACAACAACATCATCAATTAAATTCAACATTCCTATTGTTTGCCATACTCTATTATCCTCCTCACATCCTATAAAAACATGTCAATCATTCTCATAATTTGTCTCCAAATGAGGGCAACTATTCGTGCACGACACACCTTTATTTTGTGGTCACATTCGTGTAAGTCAGACACCTACAATCGATCCTTTTTTCTTTATGTTTTTTTTAAAAGGATGAAATATATTTTTGATCATTGTAAATATATAGTTTTAGTCCCTCTAGAATTGGTTTAAGTGTGTGTGACACTTTGAGAGACGAGGGAAGGGAGTGGTCTTCAGACTGAACAGAGGTGATGCAAGAAGCAAGAACCCAGAATCTATTCCAACAATGGCGAAACTGACCACCACTTCAAATTTCCTCAAATCACTTCACTCTATCTCCTTCCTCAGATTCACCTCTTTTCCAGGTACACACTTCACCTCACATTTCTCTTCCAATTTCCCCTTATAAATCACAACACTAACATAACACAACAACGACAGCAGGTAAACATCATTCTCAACACACGCTAGCAACAGAACTCGCTTCATTAATCGAACAAAACTCTTTTTCACCCACCACCACTAACCCTAAACCCCAAACCCGTATGCAACTCAAACGCTTCCTGGAGCTCCGAATCAAAAAACGGGTCAAATCTCAACTCAACAACAACGGCAAGTTCCATAACTTAATCCAAACCGTCGTTTCAAATCCCCAAACCCTCACCGACGCTTACGACATTATCAAAATCAACTCAAACATAACCGTTTCCACTAAATGTGAAGAATATAACGGAGGCACTTCTCATTTCATAGATGACGTAGCAAAATGCCTTAACGAACGTAGTTTTGATGTGAATGCGAATACATATTCGATCTCAACGAGAAAGAAGAGAAAAAAATTGAATTTGAATTCGAATGAGGAGATGTTGATGTTGGTGTTACCTAATTTGAAGCTGAGAGTTGTTCAGGAAGCGTTGAGGGTTGTGTTAGAAGTGATTTTCAAGCCGAATTTCTCGAGGATTTCGCACGGTTGTAGGAGTGGGAGGGGACGTGTGGCGGCGTTGAAGTATATATGTAAAGGTGTGGTGAGTCCTGATTGGTGGTTTACTTTGCTTGTTGAGAAGGAATTTGATGGTGCATTGATGGAGAAATTGGTTTGTGTGATGGAGGATAAGATTGAGGATGAGTTTTTTTTTGATTTGGTTAGGAGTATGTTTGATGCTAGGGTTTTGAATCTTGAGTTTGGTGGTTTTTGTAAAGGAGAGGGGTTGCCGCAAGAAGGGGTTTTGTCGCCCATTTTGATGAATATTTATCTTGATTTGTTTGATAGCGAGTTTCATAGGTTGGAGATGAAATACGAAGGTGTGCACGGTGATGGAGAGGGTGTCGGTGGAGATAAGCCGAGCTCTGCATTGCGCGGTTGGTTTCGTAGACAATTAGATGGTAACACCATTGAAAGTTCCGGTGTTAAAATTTATTGTATTAGGTTTATGGATGAGATCTTTTTCGCGGTTTCTGGTTCTAGGGATTGTGCTGTTAGTTTTAAGTCTGAGATTGAGAGTTATTTGAAAGAATCTTTGATGTTGGATGTTGGCGATCGGACCGATGTGCTGCCTTGTGTAGGGGGTAGTAGCAGTGTTCGGTTTTTGGGGACATTGGTAAAGAGGAATGTTGAAGAGAGTCATGCTGTGAAAGCGGTTCATAAGATGAAGGATAAAGTTGAGTTGTTTGCTTTGCAGAAGCTCGAGGCTTGGAATTATGGGACGGCTAGAATAGGGAAGAAATGGTTGGGTCATGGTTTGAAGAAGGTAAAGGAATCAGAGATCAAACATTTAGCTGATAGTAGCTCTCTCCTTAGTAAGGTTTCCCATTTCCGAAAACCCGGGATGGAAACCGATCATTGGTATAAGCATTTGTTGAAGATATGGATGCAGGATGTTGGAGTGAAAAATGCCAAAAGTGAAGAAAATGTATTGTCTAAGTTTGTCGGAGAACCGGCACTTCCGCAAGAGTTAACAGATTCCTTTTATGAGTTTATGAAACAGACAGAAAAGTATATATCTACTGAGGCAGATTCAATTATCAAGCTTTTGCCGAATAATAACAGTTCAACAGAACAGGTTGTAGCTAAAACCGAAATCATTGCTCCTTTGTATGCAATAAAAAAGCGTCTTGAGAGATATGGATTGACTACATCAGAAGGATTCGCACGGTCTGCTAATTTGCTTGTCATGCATGATACAGGCGAAATTATTGATTGGTTTTCGGGGATTGCTTGCCGCTGGCTGAAATGGTACGGGAATTGTGCTAACTTTAATGAGATAAAGGTTTTGATATCTGATCAAATTAGGAAATCATGCATTCGTACTTTAGCAACAAAGTATCGGATACATGAAACGGAGATAGAAAAGCGGTTTGATGAAGAACTTAGCAGGCTTCCACCAACACAGGACACGGAGAAGGAGTCAATGAACGAAGAATCGGCTGTTCAAGTTTTCGACAATGATGAGGCGTTAATGTATGGAATTACGTATAGCGGTTTGTGTTTGTTGTCTTTGGCAAGAATTGTGACTGAAGCAAGACCATGTAATTGTTTTGTAATAGGCTGTTCAGCTCCAGCACCAAGAGTCTATACTCTTCATGTAATGGAAAGGCAAAAGTCTCCAAGCTGGAAAACCGGGTTTTCGACCTGCATTCATCCAAGCTTAAATAAACGGCGATTAGGATTGTGTAAGCAACATTTGAAGGATTTGTATCTTGGTCATATATCACTTCAGTCCGTTGACTTCGGTGCATGGAAATGAGTGTCTTCAGTTTTGTGATCATAAACTTTATCAGGATGTTTGGTTTAAACTTTGGTCATCATGTATTTCTTCACTTCATCGAAGATGAAGGTTCTATTGGAAATGAATTGCATTGCTGAGACGGGATTCAATACTTACTACTTGCCGGCAGATTTTATAAAGGTATAAAGATGATTCTTCTTGGCGTTCAACTATGAGTTTTTAAGTTTTGTTGAATAATTTGTATTTAAGTACTGCTGAATACTACGAGATTAGTTTCATAAGAATAGCAAGAGTTACACGTGTCCTGTTTTAGATAAACTAAAATCTATTATCTCCATCTCTGATGGGAATCATGTGCGTGCTTTGGTGAAATCTACAGATTAGATTACTTCATGCGTTGTTATTTGTTGCTTGGTAATAATAAGTATTATCCTTTGTATTGTATCTGATTGTGCTATTTTCACCTGTTGTAGATGTTATCAAAGAATGAAAACAGCTATCTTAGAATTTTAGTGTCAGCTTTAAGGAGTTTTATTGTGATCCCAATTTAATTATAACTTATCTTAATCTTCTTTTGTAAGGGCAAGCATGTTACCTTGGAAGATCTTGCTGAAGATTTCAAATTATGATGGACCATTTGACTTGAGTAATAATCTGTCTGAGCTGAAGCAGTAGCCTAAGGTGTAAAATTAACACCTTATTATCCTACATCAGGTGAGCATCTTTTCACCATTATACTATAGGTTTTACTGTGGAGTAACTTGTATGTACCCCTCAATTATCTGTTAAAATATAAGAAAATTTAATTATTTAACTACTTTTCGTCTATTTAACTACTCTTTTATTTGCATCATGAAACAAGTTTCCATGAAGGATATTTGAGAATACAATTACTTTTTTATGAAATCAAGAAATTTAATTACACTTAAACAAATTCCTAAGTTTGAATTTAGTTATTTTTGTTTACAACGAGACTAGAGGGACTACCTTTTAA
>Ga0099826_10003019_pt1 | contig 11216 bp, 4 predicted proteins | sample Mtrugardesep15_FD_76830 | JGI IMG/M metagenome (GOLD analysis project Ga0099826, IMG submission 76830) | Root nodule microbial communities of legume samples collected from California, USA - M. trunc garden sep15 | ecosystem: Host-associated > Plants > Roots > Nodule | place: USA: California...
GAAGACGAAGGAGATGTGGAGTTACCCTATGCGACCTTATGGGTTCTGGACATTTGAACGCCATAACTCTCAGCTTGCTTGGGATGCTCAGATTAGTCAAGTTGCTGGTCGTAGGGATCCTTATGATGAAATCCTTTCACATTACCCTGCCTCATCTTCGAAATGAGGTTTTTGCTCTTCAAATCCCTAGCATGTTATTTTTATTTGTTAATATTCTGTGTTTATTTGCTGGTTATATGTAGCTATGAAGCAATGACACGGACACTCTCAAGTTGCAAGAAGCAATGACTTCTTGCATACAATTCCTTTGGTGTCCCAAGCCAAACCACTGGGCTACTCCTTCGGGGACCTTTATGAGAAACTTAATCATTAATGTGGCATGAGCTGAATTCAGTGTTGTCAATTGCGGATTTTGGGTAATAGTGGCCTTTTCAAATCTGCAATGCAGCAGTGCTGTAGCGCCGCTATAGCTAGTATTTCAGAATATTTTGTACTAAATAGCTATTGCAGAACAATAGCAATTTGTTCAGATTTCTCCATTCAATAGTGTTATAGCGCCACTATAACCGCTATTTAACAACATTGGCTGAGTTACCTGAGTTCAACATTGTTTTCTTAATTTCTGTAACTTTTTTATCCTATTAACTGATGATAAACATGTATGGTTACTTAATAATGCTCGCAATTGTTCCTTTATTGTATTGCTTGAAAACAAAAGCTGTCTATCATATCATGCAATGCATTTTGAGAACCATCATTTTTTCCCATCCTTTTCCTTAATTTATAAATCTCTTTCAATTATAGATTGTTGAAAGTTTGACGAGGAGGGTTTAGTTTTAGTCAGAATTGCAATACCTTTGTTTTGCTAATGCACTGTCTTTTGTACTCATATTTTGTTTTTTGTTTGTTTGTTTTTTATTGCAGTGATGCTGAAGTTGTCTTAACTCACAAGTGTTCTTTGTGAAAAACTGGGAACTATATTGGGTTTGTAATGAAGTTGTCTTATTTTCTTTTTTAATCTCCTGTTCTGTTGCATGTTACATTGACTACACCGGGTTTGTAATGAACTATATTGGTGTTTCTAATAAAGTTTCATAGAACTATGGTGTTATATCAGGTGTTTCTCCATTGGGAATATAAATTAGTGGCCAATTGTGCTTCCTGGCTGTTTGTCTGTTTTATGGGTGTGTAATCTCTTTATTTACATAGTTGGGCAGAGTTTTTGTTTCAGTCTTGTTTAAGATTTAACTGATCTGGATATTATAGATTTAATTCAATTACTGTCTTGGTTTTTTTTACCTGAACGTAATGATATCTAACTTTTTCATAGTTGTTCAATGCTTCCTATATTATATGGCAGCCTTTGAAGTTGAGACATAGCTACTGCAGAGCTAAGTTTAGCTTATCATAATGAGAGGATGGTCGTGAACGTAGATATAGTCATGTGCCTTTTGGAATTTTTTGTTTAGATTAGGGCCCTATTCTCACAAATTTTGAACTCTGATGGTTGTTGCTAGGTTTCATGTAAGGATGGCCTTATTCCGCTCCTTTCCTCTGTGTTAGAATTATACCATACCCAAACTAAGGAACTCTTAGGTCTAGTAATACTTCTTCTGAAAGAAAAATTATGGTCGTATTTCCTCCCTTTTCTCTGTGTTAGAATTATACTAGAGCCAAACTTAGGAATTCTTAGGTTTAGTAATACTACTTTTCAAAGAAAAATTATTGATACCAGTTAAGCACAAGAGAGGCTAACCATGCATTTTCAAAAGAAACCCTGGAGGCTTGGATTAACTATATGGACCTAATAATTAGTTTGACATTTATGAGATGTTTGGAAGAACTTATTTTCCACTTATATCAGTGCTCAAATAAACTTATGAGATGTTCATAAGTTGTTGTCAACTATATGTAAGCCCCATAGAATAGTCTATGCATGAACACCTGATTGATTTGTCACCGCAGCCTGTCCTTATTTGAGGAAGTGATCTTCTAAGATTAATGGGAGATATCAGTCTCTGGGTTGGTTACTCTCTTCATATGAAATGCTAGTTTGCTAGGTACATTGAGCAGCCATTGATATTTTAGAGAGTATTGGTTATGTTTTTTTTTTCTTCTTTCAATAATCACACTATCTGCCAACAATTTGACTATACATTGCCAAATTAGTTTCTTTATTTTTTAGCATTATGGTGCTGGATTTTATGCCAAGACTTGCTTGTAGTAGCTCTTTAAGAATTAGCACTGACTGGCACTTGCTCGTAGTAGCTCTTTAAGGGTGTGTTTGGATTGAGGGTTTGAGAGGGGAAGGGAGGGGAGGATTTGTTTTTCTTTTTTGAATTACGGACTATATAACATGTTTTTCTAAACAAAATTAAGTGTGATTGAAGCATTATATGATCGTTTATCACGTTAATATGTTAAATTTTTAAAAAACATTTCATAGTGTTCGTAATTTAAAAATGAAATGTAAACCCTCCCCTCTTTTTCCCTCCTAAACCCTCCATCCAAACACACCCTAAAACTTTGGTGTTGGTCCTGGTTATTATGTGCCACTGCTGCACAATGTAAGTGAGGATTTTCAAAAGTTTAAATGAACCCAATTGGGTATTTTCAGCCATTGAAATTTACTCGTAACATGTTTTCATTTCCAGGTAAAATATACGTGGGTTCCATAGTGGCTCTCATCAAATAACAAGTAGGATTGATAATTTTATAGATCTTGGATTTCATGAAATAAATCCATCAAACAAGTCAAAAAGTGTTACAAAGTGCGTGTTCCTATATCTCATAAGTAGATGGGGGTAGGTGTGTTGTAGTGTGAGTGACAAAGTAGGGTGACTCATAATGTTTATATTGAAATTCCCTTTGACGTGTAATATTGGTTTTCCATATTTAATTCTTCGTTAGCCAATGACTTCTGACAGAGGCGAGCTGATAACATGATAAATTCTAGGCTTAAATATGCAGGTTCCTATAAGTTAGCGTATTTTTTGTTTTAGTCTCTATCTTTTTTGTTGCAAAACAGCCGTTGTATTTTTTTAACCTTTTGAAATTGGTCTTTGCCGTCAGTTTCCGTTAAAAAAAAAACATTGCTGGCTAACGGACGCAAACGTAGCACTTGATGAGATGGCAAGTGGCCCTGGTAGAGGGAATAAAACCAAAAGCGCTTTAAAAAACATAATTATCAAAAATTTAAAACTCAATCTTTCCAACTTCTTTCTCTCTTCATTCCTTCCATGCCCAACCTCATAGCTTGCGCCCTAAGAGCAAAAACTTATTTCCTTCAACAATGTCTTCTCATTCCATTTGTCAATCATCATCAAATGAGTTGTCTATACGTGGTTGCAAAAACATTATGAGGATGTTCATCTCCAATTCACATGACAACCCTAAAAGGAGATATTGGAAATGGTACGACGAAATTCGCTATGAAGTATACTGATATAAGCAGGGCACTGCAATTTATAAACATAATATGAGCAGAAAACAACCTTGTTTAAGTTTGCAGCTTGTTATATCTCCTGGTGTAAAAAACAAATACTATATATGAAATATGACCATGAATATGACATGATGAACAAGTGAAAGAAAAAACCGAACCTTACTGGAAGAAAAGTAGATGGATCAGCGGGTTTAGGCAGGGAAGTAGCAGCAGCAACAATGAAATATGGAATTGTCTGGGTCCTAAATGTATAATAATCAAAATGGGTTTTAATAGATGTATTTAAAACTATATTTTATTCAATTTTTATAATTATTTAAATTCAATTCGTATCATTAATTTTTATGGTTATTAATAGAATTATTTTGACAAAATTTTACATAATAAAAAAGTCAATGAAAATGTGAATTCAAACTATTCAAAAATACATACATAATAAATAGACTTCTACCATGCACACTGTCAAAATAAATAGGACCGAAGCTTAGTGGCTGTTTGGTTACACGTTACGATATGGTAGACGTACGTTTGCAAGTGTAAAAGTGAGTTTACTTTACTAAATATGTGTTTGGGTGTTTTCTGAAAAATCAATTTTGGCCTTTAAAATCGATTCCAATAGAAGCTAGGAATGGTAGCTTATGCGGCAGTGTAAATTGATTTTGCCTGTGGGGTTGGCTTCTTCCCCTACTGTCCTTGTATACTTTCAGTTATTACTTTTCTTTTGATTCTTTTGTTATTAGAAATGGGTTTTATTTAACGCATATACCCTTTTCTTTTTTATTAGCAGTGATTACAAAATGTTTCTATTAGTGCACCAACGCTATGCCTTTTCTTTTTGGTACAAATTAGTGCTTTATTCTCACAAATTATGATTTTTGATGGTTGTTGCTAAGTTTTGTGTACGGATTGCCTTATTCCCTCCCCATTTCCTTCATGTTAGAATCATACAATACCCAAACTAAGGAATTCTTAGGTTTAGTAATATTGTTTTTTCTTTATGACCGCATTCCCTCCCTTTTCTGTATCAGAATTATGCTAGAGCCAAACTAAAGAACTCTTGGGTTTAGTAATACTAATTTTCAAAGAAAAATTATTGATACCAATAAGCGCAATAGAGGCTAATCATGCATTTAAGAAAAAAAACTCAAGAGACTATTATAAACACTGAATGATACTCAAATGATGATAATGTTATAAGATTTGACACAATCTTTCTGTGATAAAGATTATGTGTATAGTGTATAATTACTCTTTTACCTTTAACACTATATTGAACAAAAGATATAAATCGTGTCATCTTTGTATACTTAAATATTATATTTTTTTATACCCGAATTGACTTAATAACAACAAATAAGGTCAACATTTCAAATTGACATATTTTAGCAAGACCATACATTTCCACCGCCACACTCAATAGAGGGGGCCATATACATTACTCATGTTATGTATAAGAGTCAAATTCTATCTAGGTCACTCTTGTCCCCCAATTTGATTCGTCAAAGTTCTGATCAATCGACTTTTATAATCATGTTGTTACAGACAAGCGACAACAAGCAGTTAACTCCACATTTGTGGATCATTGTGGTTTCAAGTTGAGTGATGATATACACCGCTATCACTATGACACTTACTTGACACACTACTTAATATTCTCATGGTGGATCAATCCAATATAAATATTAGCCCTGATATCTATACATATGTGAAACTTGACATCTCAAATTAATGACCCGTAAGATTTGACAATCAGTCTACTCATATAATAGACTCTATGCATTTGCTCTATACCACTTTACAACAAAGGTTGACTACGAATACTTTTAAAAACATTGTTCTTATGATTAATGAGGTCAAAAGATTAAGTCACACTTATTGTTCCAATAAATAAATGAACTATTTTAGATACTTTATTACTTTGAAGAGAAAAAACATAATAAAGAAATGATTTATATTATAATTAAATAGTTTTGATAAAACAATAGTATATGATAATACATGATCATAAGGTGACTACCAATGCAGTTGAATGTAGTGGTTGTGAGCTTTTGCTTGGTTGACTGGAACAGGGTGAGGGGTGTACCTGCAGACACCTCGACGATCAAGTCAGTACTGAGTCAGAAAAGGGGTTGAGAGATTCTAACATCGGGGACTGCTGAGAGTCCCCTTTATACAGAGTGGAGGAATGCAGGAGTCCTTGTATGGCACATGTGGTGGCTCGACGGTTACAGATCCGTGGAAATCATAACCGTTTAAACGAAAGTCTCCGGTTTGAATCAGTCTACTCAAAACAGTCTATATGCATTTGCTTTATCCCACTTTAAAACAAAGGTTGACTACGAATACTTATAAGAATATTGTTCTTATGATTAATGAGGTCACAAGCTTAACTATTTTAGGTACTTTATTACTTTAAAAAAAACGCACAATAAAGAAATGTTTTGTATTATAATTAAATAGTTTTGATGAAATAATAATATATGGGGTGTGTGTGTGTGTGTGTGTGTGTGTGTGTGTGTGTGTGTGTGTACCTGCAGACACACCGTCGCTCAAGTCAGAAAGGGTGTTGAGAGAGTTAAGAGATTCTAACATCGGGGAATTATTTGAGCATTTGTTTGGTCCATAACAATATCTATAAAATAATTTATTTATTTTTTTGTCAAGTAGCCTAGTGGCTAGAGCTCACACATTTTAAATGTGGAGAAGTGGGGTGTCAGAGGTTCGAACCCGTGACCCTGCATAAATTATGCAACATCTCTACCAACTGAGCTAAGCTCACGGAGACTCTATAAAATAATTTTAGATAAAATAATAAATAACATTTTTCATAATTATAATTAAATGAATTAAATTTAAATAATATAATAGATTTGACTCAATTGAGTCAAAGCAATATATTTGACTTTTTGTAGAGGTTCAATACATTTGAATTGATTATAGTTTTTTTTTAACAGTTGACTTGATTATAGTTATTTCCACAACTGAAATTCCTAACTTGATATAATGTGTGTGAAATATAGATAAAAAGGAAGAATGGATAATATAATTTTTATTACAATAATTAAATGAATTAATATTAAAGTTTTTTGTAATCTTTTTTATGTAATATATTTGACTTAGGTTGACTAAAATAATATATTTAACTTAATTATATTTATTTCCACAAGTAATTTTTTTTTTTTACGAACTTGATATAATTTGTGTGCAATATAAGAACCTAACCAGTTAAGGCTTACTCACAACAACAAAACTTGTGAAACTTAAAAATATAACAATTACTAATACAAGGATGATGAGATTTCGATCCCTTATTTTTATCCTCATTGTTCTATTTTTCTTGGGGGCCACAAATCAAGCTATACCACCAGGCGATTCAAGCCCCATCAACATCAAGGATCCACATGTGATTCGTATCGCTAAGTATGCTATTAATGAGCAAAACGCAGAAAATCCTGAGGCAGAACTGAAGTTGGAGAAAGTCATCAATTATGTACCCGAAATTGATGATGAAGGGACCAGCTACCACCTCACTCTTTCTGCTAACAATGGTTCTGCTTCTAACAAGTATGAAGCTCATGTGTTGGAGAAGCCAAATGAGACCTTTTACCTCACCTTCTTCAAACTTATTCATGCTTAAAGTATTAAATATTGCTTATTATATGATCATATAGAAATAAAAGTTTGTATTTAATATATCAGTATGTATTGTCGTTTAACTATGTTTAAACTTCCTTGGGTTATGATTTTCTAATAAGTTCATATGAATATTTTGCTTCTGAGTGTTTGTGGATTTTAGAAAGATATTTGTAAATACTTTTGAAATGGGATAAAATACCCTTGACCAACAAGAAAAAATAGTTATATTCGACTATAGACTAGTGTTTGCCATAGCTTGTTCTAGCAAATCATGAATTTGCATCTGATCAAGTCGAATTTTAATCATCATAATTTTTTATAAAACCTTTTTTTTTAAAATATAAAAATAATTAGTTAAGACTTATTATCATCTCTAATGACATAGTTTAAAAAAGTCCCAATTTGTCATTTCACAACAAAAAAAAGTAGTAATTGACTATATTGTCTTTCAAATTTAGTGACATGATATGTCCTTATTATTATGATGACTTGTAGAGTGACATAGTGGATTAAAAATTAAAATGTTACATGTTATTTTTTATTTTTGAAATAAAATCGTTTATATGAATATTAAGATATCGACCGAAATATTTCAATTTATTTTTTTGTTAGTACTAAATTAAATCATGGTTCCCTAAAAAAAAAAATCATGGAATAAACTAAATGATGACAAGCAAGTAAATTCAGTGGCGAAGCTACTCATGGGCCAGAGTGGGCCACGACCCAACCAAACCCTAAAAAAAATCATTTTTAATAGGTATATATACAAAAATTATAGTATGATGTTATGTTGCGCAACATATGATTTTGCATGCTCCATGTCTCAAGATCAACTCCTGGTGCTGGTGGGCCACTTTTTTTAATTTCTTACGTTTTGTTAAAAAATAAATTAAAATGACCGCCAAAGTTCGAACCGCACACGTTGCCACACTTTAAAAATTCTTTACCACCAAGGTAAACAACCTTTATTCGTTGATCTTGCTTTTAGTAATGTATTTTAACAAAGAACAATTCGCTTTACAATAAAAATTAATAGCCACTCGAATTAACTAATAAAAAATATAAATTCACACAGATTACAGAAACTGGCCCACCAAAAAAATTATTTCTAGCACCGCCACTGAATAAACTCTCAAGTTTTCCTTAAAAAAGAAGAAGTAAACTCTCGATTTCTTGTAAAAAAAAAAAAAGAAGAGTAAATTCGATTTAGTTTTTTAAATACTAATATTTTTCTATTTAGTTCTTAAATTTTATAACGTAATAAGAAGTTTCTAAAATATTTAAATCACATTCTCTAACATCTTAACAACAAAGGTTAACGAATTATTTTTATATATTTATACTTTATGGATTAAAAAAATACTTTGAAAATTAAGTAGGAGAGATAATATTAATAATAATTGAGTTCGTTGGCCCTCTTCAAAGCTCCTTTAGTCCTAATAGAGGTGCATCTCATAATGTAATAATAATCGCTCAAGAAATTGTTCATTATAACATGGACAAGAAGAGAGGTAAGAAGACCTTTTGATGCTTAAAGTTAATTAAGTGAATTAGATTTCAAATAATATAATATAATTTAATAGAGTTGACTTAATTGAGTCAAAACAATATATTTAACTTTTTTTAGAGGTTCAATATATTTGACTTGATTATTGTTTTCTTTTTTTGAATAATTGACTTGATTATAGTTATTTCAACTACCGAAATAATTTCCTAACTTTGTATACCTGTGTGAAATATAGATAAAAAAAGAAGATTGGATAATATAATTTTTATTGCAATAATTAAATGAATTAATTTTGAAATTTTATGTAATCTTTTTTATTTAATAAATTTGACTTAGTTTGAATAAAAAAAATATATTTAACTTAATTATATTTATTTACACAATTAAAAAACAATTTACGAACTTGATATAATTTGTGCCCTATAAATATAACAACCTAGCTAACTGGCTAAGACTTACAACAACAAAATTTGTAAAGCTTGAAAAGATAACAATTACAATACAAGTATCATGAGATTTCAATCCCTTGTTTTAATCCTCATTGTTCTATTTTCCTTAGGGGCCACAAATCAAGCTAGGCACATCAACATCAAGGATCCACGTGTGATTCGTATCGCTGATTATGCTATTAATGAGCACAACGCGGAAAATTATGAGGCGGAACTGAAGTTGGAGAAAGTCATCAATATTGTATCACAAATTGACGAAGAAGGGACTAGCTACCACCTCACCCTTTTTGCTAACAATGGTTCTGCTTCTAACAAGTATGAAGCCGATGTGTTGGAGAAGCCAAATGAGAACTATTACCTCACCTTCTTCCAACTTATTCATGCTTAAAGTATTAAATGTTGCTTATTATATGATCATATAGAAATAAAAGTTTGTATTTAATATATCAGTATGTATTGTAGATCCAAATAAATGATATGATCGTTTAACTATGTTTAAACTTCCTTGGGTTATGATTTTCTAAAAAGTTCATATGAATATTTTACTTCTGAGTGTTTGTGGATTTTAGAAAGAAATTTGTAAATACTTTTGAAATGGAATGAAATATCGTTGATCAACAAGAAAAAACAATTATATTCGGCTATGGACTAGTGTTTGCCATAGCTTGTTCTAGCAAATCATGACTCTGCAGTTTCTGATCAAGTTGAATTTTAATCATCATAATTTTTTACAAAACGTTTTTTTATAATATAAAAACATTTTTTTTAGTTAAGACTTATTATCATCTCTAATGACACGGTTTAAAAAGAAGTCGCAATTTGTCATTTCACAAAAAAAAAGAAAAGTAATTGACTATATTATTGTCTTTCAAATTCAGTGACATGATATATCCTTATTATGATGAGTTGTAGACTGACGTAGTGGATTAAAAATTAAAATGTTACATGTTATTTTTTATTTTTGAAATAAAATGTTACATATTATTTGACAACAAGTAATTATTTTTTCTGGAAAAAAAAATCCGTTTATATGAATACTGAGATAACATGCACAAGAAGTTTGGATGAAAGGGGAAATGGGTAAATGTTTGGCGGAAGTTAGAGAGAAGGGAGAGGCGATTCTAGTGAGAAGTTTTTAGGGTTCTTTTTTTTTAGTTTGTGCTTAAAGTTGACTTCGAGAACGTTTATGATAGAGTGTATTGAGATTTTGTAAGGCTAACCTTTTTGGAATTTTGGTTTCCCTCGTATTACTATAAAACTTATTATGAGTTGCATTACAACTTCCTCTCATTCTTATTCTCTTAGGTTGCATTACCTCTTTCCCGTTATTTGTGTAGTGGTTGGAAAATATATGTGGGTTCCATGGTGGCTCTCATCAAATAACAAGTAGGATTGATAATTTAATAGATCTTAAGTGGATTTCATGAAAGAAATGCGTCAAACCATCTCAAAAAGTGTTACAAAGTTTGTGTTACTATATTTCGTAGTATTGAAGATGATAAAGTTAGAAGAAAGTGTAAGGAGTTGTTAAAGATGGAGGTGGACATGCATAGTAGGTGATGACACATAAAATGGAAAACGAAGTTCTATAGTGTGAGAAAGGAAGCCAAAAGATGAGTCTGACATTTTGATTAATTGTACGTGTTGTTATTGTCATTGTGCAAAAAACTATTTTTACAGCATTCAAAGGTCAAGACTAATTCCAAAAAAAGGAAAAAGTAAAGACTAAACAGTGCAACTAAAATAAATTTTTTTTATCACATTTATTAGAATACTTGTTAAGGCTTTGTCTATCATGTTAGGAAACAATGACACTCTTCGAATTAAGCGTGTCTCAGTGTTGGTGATGTGTTGTGTTTGATACTGATACATATGATTATACCTAATTATACGATTTTCTAATTACATTTAATTATACGATTTTCTCAAATTATTAACAAATATCGACGTGTCTGTGTCGTGTTTGTATCCGTACTTCATAACTAAAATGTGTTAATATGTTCAAATTAATTATTACTTTTTTGCTGTCATGGAATGTTTAAGACTTTATGTGTCCATCCTGAATCAATACTCGATCCAAAAGTCAATTGGTCCCAAACATAACCAATACGGCTAAAACATAATCAAGACAACATTTTACTGCAAGAAAAAGACAAAATCAAGCTGATGACCATTTCAC
>Ga0099826_10003020_pt1 | contig 11215 bp, 8 predicted proteins | sample Mtrugardesep15_FD_76830 | JGI IMG/M metagenome (GOLD analysis project Ga0099826, IMG submission 76830) | Root nodule microbial communities of legume samples collected from California, USA - M. trunc garden sep15 | ecosystem: Host-associated > Plants > Roots > Nodule | place: USA: California...
GAGTGTATATTTTAACATAAGAGGGGAGGGATGTGTAATTCAAACATCTTTAAAGGGAGGAGAGTGTAATTTACTCATAATAATATGAAACAAAACAACAAAGGCTCTTTAGAGCGGGTTATACATTATCTTTAATCACTTTAAATAGTTATACTTCGAGGTCCCACATGTGTGACCAGAAACATGATAGTTTGTTAAATTAGTTAAATTGAGAACCGATAAAAAACGTAGTCATTGAGAGTTATCTCACAATCATTAGCGAGCATGAATTAAGACTCAATTGAGATATTTTTGACATTTTGAGGTGTATGTACGAAGTTGAAGGTGCATATAGAGCAATCCTCTCACCTCAGGTCTCAATCTCATGGAGGACAAAAGTGGTTTGTATAAAGTTTTTGGACATTTGATTATAGAAAATTGATCTTCTCCCAACAAAAAACGCTCACCCCAACCAAACTATCAAAATACCCCACGCAGGTGTATAACTCAATGTGACTTAAGTCACGCTGAAATACAACCTACATGACTTAAGTCACGCAAGTGTTAAACATTTCTTTTTGCAGTCTCTCTTTTTTTCTCCTGTAATAATCCACCATTCACAGAACTTATCTTTCATCCATATTATAATCAATATTTGTTTTTATTGATTCATGTTCATGTTCTTTCTTAAAATCTTCAACCTAAGATTCATGTTCATTAATCAATTTCAACCTTATATTCATGTTCATCAATCAATTTCAATGCATTGTTTCCTGTCATTTCCATGGTCTCTGTTCCTTCGGTCATGGGTTTTCCGATGTCATAGAAACCTTGATTGCTGCTAGCCTGCTACCTTGTTACAACGGCCTATCATGTTGTCATAATGAATCCAATCTCCTTTAAAACCAATGTTGCTTGAAGAGTCAACAACACTTTAACCAAATTCCAAAACTACCATTGTCGAAATTCTCAAGTAATCGAACGAAAGAAGAATAATAATTGATGTTTCAAAAGAATCTTCAGTTGAGTAATCGAACAAATTCTTAAGGAACGTATAACACTTTAGAAGAAGAAAAATTGGTTTTTCCTGGGTTTTGTCATGTTCCGTAACAATGGGTTTTGTCAAAATAACCCTGCATAAGTTAACTTATGTAGGTTTATAACCCAGCGTGAATTAACTCACGCTGGCTTAATCATGTGTCAAGCGTGACTTAAGTCACGCTGAGTTATACACCTGCGTGAGCTAACTCATGCAGGAATATTTTAGGCAGTTCGATTGGAAGGGAGCGTTTTTTGTTAGGAGAAGAGCAATTTTCTTGATTCTATTGATTGCAACTACAAACAAAGTCGTTAGTCTCATATTAAGAAATGTTCTCTCACACTTCAAAAATACCAAAATACCCTAACAACCGGGAGCAATTCTTGGAGCGAGAAAAAAAAAAAGCAAAATCCACTACAAACGGCCAGCAACACAACACAACACAAGGTAGTTGAGTGCAGCGGGATAACGTGAAAGCGCGCGGTGGTAGGAGTGAAATGGTACTACTTTTCAATAACTTGCAGTTTTCTCGGTGGACTTTCTTCAAACACCTTACGCCCCGGAAATATACAACTCTCTGTCAGCACAATTCCACATCCAATCTCTCCCATTTCGTAACCCTAACCTCTCGCCAGAAAGACCAAATTCATCTCTACGTTGACACACTTCTTCAATGGAACAAGGTATTTTATTTATTCACTTTTCTCTTCTCACACACAACCACAACAATAACGCTGAATCTTCTTTAACACACTCATTTTATGTAATTGAAATTGCAGCGCATGAATTTAACTGCAGTTAAAGACGTGAATGAAGTTATGGAAAGACACATTGAGGACTCCCTCGCAATTTTGCCTCCGTTGAGCGATAATTATATCAGTCATTGCAGTAATCCCATTGATAAGGTTAAACTCGTCGATGTTGGAACAGGTGCAGGTCTTCCAGGAGTAGTTTTGGCCATTGCTCGACCAGGTGAACTGAATTTCATCTGTAATGTAATAATGTAATCGCCTTTCGTAACCAAGGTGTTATTGTTATATGGAGTCAATTTTGATGTGTGACTTAGGCCCTGTTTGTATAGCATAAGTGCTTATCATATAAACATTGGATAAACAGCTTATTTGCAGCTTTTAGTACAAGCACTTATCATTACAAGCATTTATCATGATACTTGCTTATGCATAAGCTGTTACTATAGCAAAAGATAAAAATAAATTTAAATTGCTTTCGTATAGCCTATAAACTGTTTTCATAAGCTATCCTTGGATAACTTATGAAAATAAGCTGAAAACAGCTTGTGATCAATGCATAAGTTGTTTTCATAAGTTTTCCCAAGCAGTCGCACAAAGGTTATGTTAGTAAATAAACTCAAATAACCCACTCCAAACAGAATGAAGTCAATCTGTTTTCATATATGCTATAAAATGTTTTCATAAGCTATTTGAGAGCTTATGAAAATAAGCTGAAAACAACTTATTTACATGTTATAAGCTATTTTTTAAACTCTTCTAAAAAATCTCATCAGCGCTTATGTTTGTAGATAAGATCGATAAACTAATTAAAACTGACCCTTAATGCAATAGATTGGGATGTAACGCTGATGGAGTCTATGAACAAGCGGTGCGTTTTCTTGGAGCACGTTGTGGGTGTTATCGGTTCCTCCAATGTTCAAATTGTAAGAGGAAGAGCAGAGGTACGTGAAATTCATTTCTTTTTATAAGAATTTTTAATTTGATTATTCAATGTGTTTGTTAAAATGGTAATGGGCGCAGGACAGAGTTTGGGGAAGAATCTTTGCTTCAGAGAGAAATTTGACATAGCAGTAGCCAGGGCAGTCGCAGAGACGAGAATATTAGGTACCATATATTGGGGACATCCTGATAGTTTAATACTTTATTTCTAAGTAATTACTTAACTTGATCTTTGGAATTGTAAGGTTGTATCAATATAGTCCTCCATATTATCAATATTCAAGATTCCACAACGATAGTATGATACTTAAATTTGCTAAATGTTAATCAAATTTGTCCCTCTGTTTGATTGTGGTATCAAAATGCATCACTGACATTATTCACTTAGTTTCAATTTTTTTTCTTCACATTATGACCTATTTAATTTCATTTTAGTCCCTTCAAATTCAAAAGGAGGACACATTTAATTAAAACCATGCAATTTGAGGTACCATGTTGGTCTGGAATATCGATAATGTGAGGGACTAGATTGATACAGTCCTACAATTCTAAGGATCAATTTGAGTATTTACTCCTTTATTTCCATAATAACACTTGTGATTATTTTCTTACTACTTTGGTGTTTGCTTCTTGTTATTTGTTTTCCAGCTGAGTATTGTCTTCCATTTGTACGTGTTGGGGGAATGTTTATTGCTGCCAAGGGTCATGATCCTGAGGTATGCAACAGATGTTAGATATTTATTTTCAAGTGTTGATTCTTATCTTATGCTGGTATTTAGGATGCCTTGGTGGTTGCTTTCCTACAAGAAATGTCTGAGAACTTTTTTTAACCACAAGAATTGTGGGTAATTTGTATATGTAATACCCAGTCTTATATCTAATTTGAATTTCTATGTTTTAATCCTTACACTGAGAAAATTACTAGCTTCTCCTGTTCGGTAAATAGACTGGGAAACACAGACAAATTGCAATTGTTAATATTTCAGTGTTATTTAATTCTTGTAGATAGTATGCAAGGAATGTAATATTTAGAAAAGAGAAAACAGAGTAGGCTGATAGTTATTCCCCTGAATAAAAAAGTATATTTAAGAATATGAATATTAGATCAGACTGGATTAGTCTGACTGGTCAAACTGTGAACCATTTCATTGGGTGGTGCCGTATAAGTGTCTAACTTCTCTAACCGGTAATTTAAAAATCAGTAATTGAACCACCGTACTGGTTGCAAACTGTCCTGATTTGAGTGGATTGGACCTGTTTAATGACTAGTTAAAGCTTTATTAACCCAAAATACAATTTTCTCTGTTGAGTATTGAACCATGGTTATTAAGGAGGATTCAGATCTGCTTTCTTATTCACATGTCTCCTCTCTTGTTTTTTCAATTGAAAAGTGACACTGAACAAAAGTATTATCTCTTTTAAGTTTTAAGGGGCAGAATGCTCTCTCATAGTTGTTTGTTTTCCAGCAAAGGTGTAATTTTCAATTGAAGGAACAGGCCAGGAAACGAGAATAAAGGACAGATGATTTTATTCTTATCAAGGATTGGAAACGTTTGGACTATGCTTTTTACCACTGTTCCACTTGAAGTTGTTAACTTGTTATATTTTCTTTTCAAATTCTTTATAATATATAATCTTGAAGTGCATTCAAGTTAAGAATTTTTTTAGTGATAATACTTTCTAACATGCTCTTTTCAACACTATAATACTGGACTGAATTCATCTGTCGACTTTTGGAATGGATCCCACATATGGAATCAGACCCATGTTATTAAGGGGAACCACATAAATATGACCAAACGATATTGTGTTACTAGTATTATTTGTTAAGTTATCATGTATATGTATTTTTCTAATAATATTTAATTCATATCTATACCTCTTATTATTGTTTATTTATTCTTTAATATTTATTATGGTTCTTTCAAGTTGATTTAAATTTTACTTATTTTGTTTTCTTATGCAATTTAGTTTATTGTTTAATATATAACTCACACACACACACAATTATAACCTACCGGCTTCATCCGGATTAATGTCATGTCCAATTTTTAAAAACACGGACGAAAGGTTTTCACTTTTGAGTTAAGTTGTCTCTACTATTTCCTCAAATAAAATACACACCCAACCTAAGTATAAGAAAGCATACCGACAAATAACTTCCGTGTCAATATAAAACTTATTTTATTGGCACCACTATCAGCGCAAACTGCAAAGTCTTTGCACTATCATTTATGATTTGGTGGCACATCATTAAAAAGTTAAGTTAAATTTTCTAGTAGTGGTTGCTATAGTCAATCTCGTTCAGTTATTTGGCAAGAAACTATACACCTACTATAGATCAAAATTACATCATATCCATTATTTTTTGTTTTTTCAGACTATAAGTACATGACATCTCTAGTCCTGCTGAATCATTTTGTTGCATTTCTATATATATCCCACAGATTTGAAATTGTGAACCATCTATTAATTTTGTGTGTGATAAACTCGGATAGGATGAAGTTAAGAAAGCTGAAAACGCCATCAAGAAAATGGGTGCATCATTATTGCAAGTATGCTCAGGTACACAGCTCTAAATCCTGGAACTTAACTCTTGCTCTACGCAGTTTTGTGCCAAGTTTGTTTTATTCCTAAAAGGAATCAAAATGCTATGATTTACTGAGATGAAACTTGCATTTGTCTTCCTGCGAATATAGGATTTTAATATATATTTTCAGTGAAGTGAAGAGATTTATAACTTCCCAGTCAGATAGTTATTTTAACCAACATATAGATTTTTGAATATTATGACAAGCTTAAGCCGTAACATCAATTTTCAAGGCTTGGATTCCCTTCCCCTCACTCTCTTAGTTCGAATGATCTGGAGCTTAGAGAGTGATGGATCTTTTTTACTCAAAAAATGCGAGGGCAGTAAACTGTAAAAGTCAGGCAAGCTGTACCTGTGGATCAAGGTACATACTTTATAGGTGAGCACCGATAGTTTTAGTTGAAATGTACCGAAGCTGAGTGATAGAGGATAACCTTATGTTAGGAAGAATGGAGTGATTAAAATTTGCTGTTTTATTTCACAGGCAAAGTTCAAAATACCTTAATTTATTTAAGTAAAGAAACTCATAATCCTATATCCATTGTATTGTATAACGAAATTGTAGTTGAATTTTTTTTTTTTAAATCACTAACGATTAATTCCTAATTAAAGGAAGTTCTAGCAACCGTAAATACACATTTCATACGCTCCTAAATGACTAAATTTCACTATCGCATGCTGCACATTAGAAGATTACCCTACCTGTTTGACTTTTGATTATATTTTTTCTCCCTGATATTTTTAGAAATAGTTAATTCTGGCTTTACACTTATGTTGATCCTATTTTTATTTCTATTCCAAGAGTTTGTGTTTCATTTCTGTTATTGTTTCATCATCGGTGGATGAGCTAGCTTATTGAAATAATTTTACCTTGATGTTGCATGTTCAGTGGAATCGCATAGCCCATATGGTCAGCGTACTGCTGTCATATGTCTGAAGGATCGTCCCACCCCAATGAAATATCCCCGTTGTCCCGGGACACCAGCTAAAGAACCATTGTAAGATGGATGCTCACTCTAATGGCTGTGTTCTGCCGTTCTTCTGACCCAATCCTATCACTTTTTTTGAACCATTGTTTTGGAGAAGGACCCATATGATGTGCACCTGCGACCTGATTTTCCACTCATATAGGACAAGTTTTTGATATAATTTATTATAATTGTAGTATTGTTTTTTGAATAGTAGGGGTGCTATGAGTTATGATTTGTTATAGTATATCTTGTGATGCTACTCTACTTGCACACATACGAAGCATTGCAATATGCCTTGTCCTATATATATAAAAAAAAGGTGGGTCAACAAAAGTTGATGTATCTACTTCAAAATTTAGACAAGATACATCAACTTTTGTTGATCAAACTTTTTCTATATAGGACCAAAAGGACTTTGGTGATTATATCATGATTTACTTTGAGCCTTTGAAGACTTTGATGAACCAACTTTTGGTGATTTTTGCATCAATAGGCAATGCAAAAATCTCCTGTGACAATGACAAGGGAAATAACTAGATATATAATTGTAGATGTCCGTTGCCATATGTATGACTGCGATTATCCTAAAAGTATGTTTTAAAAGTTGGACCTTCAATCTTCGTGTACTTGTTATTATTATCTTGGATTTGCAATATGTTCAGATTATTCTGCTCAATAAATTTGATTTGTTCTCAATTCCCTGGCTGATTATGCATATCTTGTTCTTTCCTGTGATTTATTATTATTAAGGGTGGTGGTAAAGTGGCACTGCAGTTCCATAGAAAATTAGTTCAGATTGGATACAAAAGAGTAGATTGACTTAGAAATTCATGGAGAAATTAAGAAAATCCTACTACTCGTATAATACGGGAACTATGCTCCAATGTTCTCTCATATCATATCTTTCAGTTGGTTCTCCATTTGTGATTGTCAATATGTGGGTTTGAGACATTTATATATCGATATATATATATATATATATAGATAGATACATTTATAAGTGCTATGTTTCAAGCCATGTTGAAAGCAAGATCATATCAGTGCTCAAAATGCAAAGAGCCTAAGCCTGAGTGGAGGATAAGGAAAAGTTGAAAATTCCACCCAAGAAATTAGGAGAAAACCAGTCATCTGAGAGCAATTGTGGACACGAAAGTTCAGTTGGAGCTCTCATCCCATAGGTTGGGAGCACGTACAATATGTTTCAGTGTTCCTACCAAGAACACGGAGCTGGAGTCCAACAAGCACAAAAAATTAGAGAAAGATAAACAGAAGAGATCCTTCTTGCTGCTTTTCTGGTTTATGCCTTGCTGGTTTGATTGCAACAGCAGAAGGTGTAATGTTGGTCTGATGGCTGGTTTGTTTCATTGAAGTAGCTCACTAAGTGGAGTGTGGTTTATTATTGCCAATTTTATTGTAGAGTAGCAGTTTCATTATTTATGTGTTGCTTTATTTTATTATTTTTTAACTTTGATTGTATATGTACTGTTATATTCGGCTTTAGAGAAGGCAATGTATGAATGCATAATTCAAATTTGATTAAATTGACTTGGATCAATCATGATTCATTTAAATCACCAATATGCGACTCGGGTATGTAATACCAACTTTTATAGTACCAACTTTTATAGTAGTAAGTTGTTCTTGTTTTGTTTGTATGAAGCCAGAAGTCTGTATGTAATAAAACGATAAAGAGTGAAACAATTAAAGATATTGGTCACATATCTAGTTTCTTGGTAATAACTAATAAGTTGCAAGTTCTTGATGGATTTCTCTGCATGTAGAGAAGCGTTGAGGTTATTCAACAGGCTTCATCTTAGAACTTAAAAAATTGTTTTGGTCAAGTGTGATTTCCAAGAGCTACTTGAAGCATGTTTTGTGATACAGTTCATCAGTGTGAAAGGAGTTTGATAAATAAACTGAACAGTGATATTTTATAGTAATGGATAGCAAGTTAAAGTAAGATCAACAACCTAATTATATACTTAACGATAGATGGCAAATAGATTTTTTGTCCTAGTGAGCTAACCAGCACAATAATTTATTCTTGGAAGGAAAAATCAAAATGAAGAAAAATGCAATAAATATCAAAATCAACAGCACATACCAAACTTGTAGATGTAAATATTCTTACTGTGGTGATTGTGCAATGCTTTCCATCCACTCTCAACCTAACATGTGTTATTCACACACAAACAACAATAATATGAGCTCAAAAATCAAGCACTCACACAATTGACTTACAGAGCGAAGGGAATTTGTATTTAAATTGATGATCATAGTCACTTGAATTGGCCGGGACTTTCTTCAATATTGTCTTCTGGTATGCCCTTCTAAGATTGTATTTATGTTGATAACCATGCTAGTGTATGGTTTCTGTTTACTCATCCTACAATGAATGAAATGAAAATCATAGAAACAATAAATAGTATATGTGTTTGGTAATTATTGTTATTGATCAATGCAGGAAAAAGAATAGAAGAACAGTCTGAGAGTGAGGACAGCTATGATGAGCGGGAAATTGAATTTGTCTCCTATGGTATTATTGTTCTTTCTGATTTAAGAATGTTTCTTCATGAGTTTAGAATGTGTCTGGTAATTATTATTGATTGATGCAGAAGATGAAGAATCTGATGAGTTCGAATATATCATCAATGGTATTGTTGTTCTTTCTGATTTTATTTGTTTGATTTAACAATGTTTCATCATGATTAGTTCAATTCGATTTTGTGCCTGTTTAGAATTAGAATATGTCGGGTGATTTGATTATTGATTCATGTAGGAGGAGGACTAGAAGTGGAAGAATCTGATGACATTTCAAGCTTGGAGGAGCTTAGCTCTGATGAGCAACCGTGTAAATCAGCAGATATAATCGATAATGATGATTCCGATAATGATAATGGGTGTGTATTGAATTGAGATTTTAAAGCAACAACATATTGGTAGTTCCAATTCCAATGGCGAATCCGAGTCTGAGGGAGCTGAAACGGAAAATGAAACAGTTTTTCGGTAGGTATCATTGTTCTTTCTGGTTGATTTCATTTGCGTGCTTAATTTACTGATGATAATAGTAATAATAATAATAATAATTTCTTTCATTATGATTTGTTCAATTGAATTGTGTGCATGCTTGTTTATATTCGTAGTCTGATTAATAATTATTGATGCAGCTGAGGAAGAACCAAAGTTGATAAAGAGAAAATTATCACATGGACATTTCATCATCCAATATATCGAGGAAAAGATGATGGACCGTTTCCCCAGGGGTATTATTGTTCTTTCTGATTTCATTTGTTTGAATTTATAATGTTTCATTTTGATTTTTGAATGTGTTGTTTTTGGCAATTATTGATTGATCGATCCATCGATGATGCAGTAAAAGTAGAAGATTCTGAGTTCATTTCAAACTTGAGAAAATACCGGAGCTCTCATATGCACCAATACATCCCCAACGGTATTATTGTTCTTTCTGATTTCATTTGTTTCAGATTTCATTTGAATATGTTGTTGGTAATTATTGATTGATGGATCATGGATGGATTGGATTGATCAATTGATGATGCAGTAAAAGTACAGGATTCCGAGTACAATGACATTTCTAATTTGAGAAAATACCTGAGCGCTGATGCATACAAGTATATCATCAATGGTATTATTGTTCTTTCTGATTTTATTTGTTTCAGATTTAACAGTGTTTCATCATGATTAGTTCAATTCAATTGTGTGCTTGTTTAGAATTTGAATTTGTCGCGTGATTATTGATTCTTGCAGGAGGAAAAGACAAAGAATCTGATTCTGAGGACATTTCAACCTTGGAGGAGCTGAGCTCTGATGATTCTGAAGACGATGACTCTGTTTGCGGTGATTATGCCTTAGTTTGAGTGTTTGATGATTCTGAAGGCAACACCAAAATCTCTTGCGACAATGGCACAAGGAAAAAATGTCACTTGATGTATAATAGTAATAGTAGATGTTCCTTTCCCACTTGTGTGATGGCAACTATCCTATAGTAGGCTAGTAATGGTACTATGTTTTAGGAGTTGGACCTTAATTCACTCTGTTTGTTTACCTGTTCTTTCTAGTATCTTGGATTTGTAACAAGTTTGAACTATTCTTCTTAATCAAATGCATTTTGTTCTTTCTTCCCTCGCTTATTATGGGTATCTTGTTCTTTCCTGTGATTTATTAGTAAGAGTGGTGGTAGAGTGGCATTGTGGTTCCATGGAGAAGAAGCAACTCCAACTGTGTAACTTGTTCTTTCTGGTTGATTTCATTTGTTTGATTTATTATGAATAGTAATGTTTCATCATTATGATTTGTTCAATTCAATTGTGTGCGTGTTTACAATTTGTTGTCTAATTAAGAATTATTGATGCAGCTGAGGACAATTCAAACAAATTCTGATATCTCAAGTTCAATCAATAATTGTGTATGCTGTAAAATGTATGTACGCAGTAGTATAGGCTATAGACTGCCATACAATGTAGGGTGAAAATATAGTCTCCAATTCCAGTTGTGCGAAAATGTAGGGTGAAGATCGTCCATATTCTCCTCATGACCCAACAACCTTTATATAACCAAGGCTCCTATATCTCATGTTTCTCGAACAAGCACTTCTCATACATTTTCCTTGAACAAAAAAGAAAATATCATATACAAAAATTAGCCAGCAGTGATCTAAAATTAATTTCAGTTAAAGATGAGTGTGGGTTATGTAATTCTGCCTCGGAATTTTGTCTGTACCTTTCCTTTCAATGTCAATTTGCATGTGAAGTTTGAAGACTCATTTCGAATTGGCTTGGGGTTTCTTTTAAAAAAAATTTAGTGAAAGATTCAAAGACAGGAGGAGCAAGAAGGTAAAAGAGCTAATTTGGCTTTCTGTTACCTAAAATGTCTAGAATGTAAGAAATGATATCATTTTTAATGAAGATATGCATAAGGAAGTGAA
>Ga0099826_10003022_pt1 | contig 11213 bp, 8 predicted proteins | sample Mtrugardesep15_FD_76830 | JGI IMG/M metagenome (GOLD analysis project Ga0099826, IMG submission 76830) | Root nodule microbial communities of legume samples collected from California, USA - M. trunc garden sep15 | ecosystem: Host-associated > Plants > Roots > Nodule | place: USA: California...
AGCTTTAGAGGCTTAAAGTGTTTGCTACCTTGAATTTTATTAGTATTTCTTGCAAGTATGTTCTTATGTTTTGCCTAAGACATGTTTTATTTCAAATTATGAATCGAGAAAAAATTTAAGTTGTTTTAGTATTTCTTTTTCAACATTATAGTATTTTAGTATTAAATATATTAGTGTTCGCGTCATGTAATAGCGCCCACGTCGCGCCCGCATACCGCGTCGCGTCAATTTTTGGGGTGGCCGCGTTTCCGCTTTGACAACAGAGGATACACTTTATTAGTTAATTACTTATTCCTTTCTTGAAATGTATGAAATTTCAATAATAATAGTGAAGGTTGTTATAATTTACTGTCTTTCACATCACTATTTTTGATAGTTTGATTGCAAACATACTGTGAATGTCGGGTACTATAGCTTAATATGTGGATAACAAATTTTATATTACAGGCTGATAAAAAATACTATAGTTTTCAATTCTAAAAGACATGTGCATCGCACGGGTCGGAGATCTAGTCCAATTGAATCATTACAACCTGAACCTAACGACGTTCATTTGAATCAAATTAAGACTAAACAGCATCACCAGATTTGCAAATTGTGATCCAGAATCAACGAGTTCTAGTCGTAGAATTTCATATACATCCTTACCTTGGTTTCACGAGCAACACAGTCCAGTATATCCATGATATACAAGAATTTATCCTCCTCCAGCTTGAAAAGTAAGGAGCACATATTTTGGGCAACCTGCATTCAAAATTTCATCAGTGTGCCTAGTTTAATATTTCTTGATTCGCATAACCGAAAGTACATAATTAGCTTACCTTGAACAATCTATCTTTAATTGAAGACTTCGCATACTCAACCAATGTTGCTCGACAGAAAGTGATCAACAAATCTTTATCAGAGAATGACACCTTCTTCTCAAGTAAATTTAAAGCACACATACCCATGTTATATACTATCGGATTGTGATACTTCTCATATGAATCGGAATCCAATCCCCTGAAACAGTAAGTCCAAACATATAATTAGCTTCACCTAACTGATACACCGATTCATGACAGCATGGCATCGCATAGTGCAGTATTTCATTGGCAAAGCATAGCGCACTTCTTCCACAAATGAATTATTGGATCAGGCTAGTAAAAATTTACTTTAGCTAGCGGAAGGTCCAAACAGAACCAAAGCGACTATATCAAACTATTGAATGTAGATAGTCTCACTTGTCAAAGGTATTACTAGTACATTCTGCTCAAACTTTTGGGGAATGGTATCAAGCAAAACTAACAAAATCAAAAAATAACGCAGTAAGAAATAATTTGCAGGCAGAAAAGTCAAGCTCCTAATCAGATTCACAATCGCCAAAATGCAAAACTAGTGCCTGCAACATGCTTCTAAAGTTTCATTAAGTCCCCATCCATGCATCACATTGGATAGCCTTTCACAATACATATCATCTCTGTAGCAGCAACACTTCTGGTCAAAGCCGTGTCCGGTGCCCAACACATACATTAAATTATGTCATTTTCTCAAAATATTATCGGTGTCGAAGTGTGAGTGTGTGTGGTGTGTCTGGTGTCCTTGCTTCATAGCATAACATACAAACAACATGTGTCCAGTGTGTCCAACATGTGGCATTGACAAGTCAAACACCAACACATGTTACACTAAATTATGTCATTTTCTCAAAATACTATCGGTGTCGAAGAGTCAGTTTTTGTATCATGTCCGATGTCCGTGCTTAATAGCATAGCATACAAACAACAATTATTGCAAACACAACAAAAATACCGAAATGAAATCTCTCATAAATAATCAACACATATAACAAACAAATTCACAGTATAGTCAACAAAAACGCAAAAACATTAACCTACCTAAGCCATGGCTTAACTTCATCGATCAAACACAGTACTCTTCTAAAGTAATCATCGTCTTTATCAGGAGCCATTGATGTTGCACACTTCACTAGCGAGAAAGCAATTTCAACAACCAACTCGCTAAAATCATCATCATCACTTTTTCCAATTTCAGGAAGAATCGTCTTCCCTTTCCTTTTCCCTCCATGAAGCTTCTCTAAAAGCTTAAACCCTTCAACTTCAGCCTCACGAAACCGATCACAAGACTCGAAGCAACGAATCATTCTCATTCTCGAGAAATGGATCTGTAACGGTTTCGAATCAAGTTGCGAATTAATGATTTCTAAACAATCAAAACACAGAATGTAGGTTTTACACAATTCGGTGATTAATGCATAGTTTGAATTGGGGATTTCTGAATTGAAAAGCTGTGGAATGCGTTTAGGTAGAATTGAGACGGATTTTTTGATGAAATGGAAAAATTGTTTGGTTAATTGTCGAATTAGGGTTACGTTGTTGGTGGAAGAAGAGGATTTGATATTCGAGAAAGGACGGAGATATTCAAGGACCAAGGCGTAGATGCCGGTGGGATCGGAGGATTCAAGCTTCGAGAGTAGAGATTGTTCGGTGGAAGAAGCCATGGTAGAGAGAGGAAGAAGAAGAAGTGTGAAAAAATGGAAGTGAGAGCTTAGTTTCGAAGGCGCCAACCCTACCGCTTGTAATAATTTTCCTATTTTTCAAAATTGAAATCAACGTTCAGGAAGGAGAGTCTCAATGTCTCATTCAACATCCTTTTTCTTTTTTATTTTATATTTTAGTTTATTTACGACAATTTTTTTTGTCAAATTTATAACATTTTTTTACCCAATTTTTTTTTCATGTTTGATATAATTCATATTTAATTCGTGTTTTTTTCCGACAAAATTTAATTTATATTTTGTTAAAAAAATCTATTTTTTTTGAGATTATTATAAAGTTTTACACTTTTTTGTTTTTATTTGTAAAGTTAAATATGACAATTTTTTGTTTTAGTCTCTTTAAAATTTTCCTTCATCTTTTAGTACTTACATTTCCATCTTCACTTTTGGTCCCTCATTTAAAATAAATTCATATGTAGAATTCATATTTTTGAATAAAATTTTGCAAAAAAAATCATAATATTATGATAATCTCTAAAAAAATATATAATTTTTTAACAAAACATGAATTTAATATGAATTTTTTACGATTAAAAATTCATATTTAATTTATGTTTTGTTAAAAAATTCTACTTTTCTGGGAAATTTTTTTACAATATTCTACACAATTCTTAAAAGTTTTATTAAAAAATACAAAAATTAACTTAAAAATAAAGACCAAAAGTAGTTATTGAAAATTTTATAGGAATTAAAAGTTGAAGGAAAATTTTAGAAAACTAAAACGAAAAGTTGATATATTTATAAGGACAAAAAAACATATTTTTAAGTGCCATCTTTTTGTATACTTCTCCTTGTCATTGTTTTATTTTTTTTCAATTCTTTATTTCTCTCCAATTCTCCATGTTTTGGATGTTTTTTCTTCCTCTTATTTTGCAAGCTGATACGCGCATGAACCGTCGAGACAAAGAGAAAGCAATGGGGGGATAGGGTGATACAACAGGGAGGGAGTATGATGGTGACTATGGTGTTGACAAATTTTGGCTATTTTGATTGAAAGGTGATCTCAAACAAAATTTTAGTATTTTAACTTAAGAGTCAAAATTATACGTGAACAGTCTCAAATATCCATTAGCATCAGGTTTCTTTTTATTTGATTTTAAGTGAATAAGCTTTTGCCATTTTTAGGCTGAGCATTAATCTACTGTATTAGAATCTTGTTTCTTAATGTGTTTTTTATGTCAATATGATTGATTTAAGGTTAAATAACCAACGTAGATGAATGATAACTTAACCGCATGTACAGAAGGGTGATGAGATGCGGCTGAAAGGAAACTTAAAACAAAGATATGATGATTTTTAAAGTCGAAAAGTTTTTTTTTTTCTTCTTCTTGCTTATGCGAGTAGCCCTACAATCTTATAATTGGTATATATGTTATAATAGTGTTGGTGTAATTTTCCTAGGCTTACACTAAATATGTTACATTGGTCTGAATATAATGTTTATTTTTTCATATTATATGTTACATTCGTCGGTTCACGTGGGAATGAGCAATTTTGTACAAGAGAAGAGCAATTTTCACGTATGTATGAGTTTTGAAAAGCCCATTTTCAAATAGATTGAAAAAGCCCATTTATAAGCCCAACCCGAACCCACGAGACACAACCAAGTTCATTTCTTAACTCTTACAAAATCAAAATTAGGGTTTAAGAAACAAAAATTTCACAGTCACATCGAGGTAGCGAAGCAGCCTCCATAGTTCAAAATGCCAAAATCTAAGAGAAACAAACAAGGTATGATTATGTTATGTCTTTTACTCACTCGAATAATCATGATTTGAATTGAACAAGAAACCACGATGTTGATGTTAATGATGATTATGTTAAATTGCAGTTACACTTTCAAAGACAACGAAAAAAGGAAGAGGTCACAAAGAATTGATAATTAATGGAATAAGAGATGCAGCTGAAAAATACAGTTCAATTTACGTTTTCAATTTTCAGAATATGAGAAATTCGAAATTGAAAGAGCTTAGGGAACAATTACAATCAAGTAGCAAGTTTTTTCTTGGATCTAACAAAGTTATGCAAGTTGCTATTGGTCGTTCTGCTTCTGATGAAATCAAACCCAATCTTCATAAGGTTTCAAAGGTTTGTTTTTCTTGCAATCTCGTTCTGTTTTTATTTTTTTATTTTTTATTTAGAGCCTGTTTGTTATGGATTATGAAAATGTGATTTTGATTAGTTTTTGGAGATTTTTAAGAAAAGCAGAAGCTGCTCTGTGTTAGTTTACTAGAATGATAATCACTTTGTGTTTTTCCTTCGTAAAATTAGTTCTGAAAATGATTTTCTGAGAATCCATTAAGGGGCCGTTTGGATTGACTTTTTTTAGCTTATGAAAAGTAGCTTATGCAAATAAACAAGCTTTTACCCTCTTTCATAAGTTCTCACTAGCTAAAATTGTATCTTCATTAGTTGTATTTTTAAAAACTACCCTTACAATTATGAATAATACATAAAAGCTTAATTATTTGCACAAGCTCAAAAAATAAGCTAATCCAAACGGCCCCAAAAAACAACTTCTCAAATGGAACAGTTTTTAGATTTTTTTTAAAATCTGTCACAAAGGATTCAAAACTTGTATAAGTGATTATTTTGTTTAAAAGTGATTTTTTCATGAAAAAAAGTTGTAACAAACAGCCTCTTACTTTTTTTCTGAATATTTTCTTATGGTACTTTGGTGTTTTTTTTTTGTTTTTGTTACAGCTATTGCGTGGTGATGCTGGAATGATTTTTACGAATTTATCTAAAGAAGAAGTTGAAAGGTAATTGATTTTGAACTTCAAGTTTAGTTATGCATATAAATAAGCAAATTTACTGTACGACTATTGGCCTGTGCAGCATATATGTATGTGTTCTTTGTCTATGTAACTGTCTTATAATATTCAATTGGTAATTTGGTATGCTGTGGATATGCTAAACATGTTTTTGGGGTGAAAATTTTGCTGGAAAAAACATTGCATTTTTCAATAGGGAGGTTTTCTTGAGATGCTTGAAATGTCTCATCTCCTTGTCCTTTATTTCACGAGAACCTGATTTATATTGATGCTATTTACAGGCTGTTTAATGAATTCGAGGGTTACGACTTTGCAAGAACAGGAAGTATTGCCACCGAAAAGGTAGGTCGAACCTAGTTCACTATTAACTTAATGTTTATTTTTATACAAATGCCTTGTTAGTAGAAACCTATGAAGCACCTACACAGACACCGAAACAATACTGACATGTCAACACTGGTAATGATTTAAGAAAATGACATGATTGAATGTAATCACACATGTCGGTGTTGTGTTGGATACTAGACACTCGTTCAATTAGAAGTGTTGGTGCTACAAAGGTAGAAACTATTTCACCCTGACACATCCCATAGTTGCTCATGCATCTGGCAAGTGTTGAATATTTAATAAATAAAACTCATACTTTCAAGATCTGACTGTTTCAGGTTGAACTCAAGGAGGGTCCTTTAGAGCAGTTCACACATGACATGGAACCTTTTCTCCGGAAGCAAGGCATGCCTGTTCGGTTAAATAAAGGTACACTATAGGCTGCATTATTTTGTAACTATTGTTTAAGTGAACATGCCAATAGGAGACTAATGTCCGACGTTTCCAAAATTCACAGGTGTTGTTGAGCTTGTTTCTGACTTTGTTGTTTGTGAGGAGGGAAAGCCTTTGTCACCTGAAGCATCTCGTATACTGGTTAGTTGTTTCATTATTACCTAAATCATTTGTGCCATGTGTTGGCGAACATAAATGTGACCCAATAGAACTTGCAATATCATCAGTACTTCGAAAGTTGAAGTTGCGCTACTCTAGGGACGACTCACAATTCAACCTAATAACTACTTCCTGCCTATGGGTTATTCTCCCATATTAGTCTTTACTAATTTTAGGTCAAAGATAAGAACAAAGTGGAGTAGGATGGTTTTTTAATTGTGAACATCGGAAAATTTTATTATAATTTTTTCCTCCCGATATCTTTCCTTTTTATGTAGCGACCGTTTGATTGTTCACATCACAACCATTGATTTTTTCTTGTGTGGGTGGTTGATGTTCATATAAAAATGCTGCTTATAGTTTTGTTTCCTTGTTAAATTCTCAATAGTAATGTTCCATCCAACTTCTTGACCTTAATGATTGAAGTAATTAGTCTGGGTTAGCCGGTTAGCAATATAAGCTCTCCTCAATTAGCATCATTATTAATTTATTATGGTACGTGCTTCATCAACGTTATATTGTGGCTGACATTGTTGTTGCTGCTTTTGACAGCGTTTGATGGGAAACATGATGGCTACGTTTCGTCTGAACCTGGTTTGCAGATGGGGTTCTGAGGATGATTTTGAACTCTACATTGATGGGCCTGGTGATTCAGATGTTGAATGATCATAGTAAACAACTTAGAATGTTGAAGATTACAAAATATTGTGTGGATGCAATTTTCTTCGGAGGCTACCTTGATGTAGTGATACAGTACTATGTAGTATTCGAGTTTTTCAAATGCATTTTTAGTAGAGTTGATGAATGTATTTTTAGCAGGGATGTGGCATGTATGGTCCGTAATTTAAGAATCAAATTTTGTGAACTAGAAATATTTTTGGCACCAATATTCAATTTATATTATCAAATTGGAAGTTTTGTTGCGAACATGCATTTCACCCCTACACTTCAAGTATTGAATTTTTGAAGTCTGAAGTCCTTTGACGCAAGACACATCCACTTCCTGATGTTGTACCTTAGTGACACCCATACCATCAACTAAAACTAGTGGTAAAAAAATTAGATTAACTAAAATTAAATATAATAAATCTTTTAAGGTAGAGGAATGGTTACAGTTCCATCATAATTGTGTTTTTTTAATAAATATTTTATATATGAATGTACTATATCTTTGCAAATAATGGATTTGTATATTTGCAAAATTACTCTAAGAGGTCTGTTAAGTTTGTTTGAAGTTTCGAATATCTTCTTCGAAGTAGTCTTTTAAGTATTTAATATTAGCCTTGTCGAACTTTTGTGTCAAGAAAATCCTGAAAGTGTATCAAGGGAAATGAAAATGATAATCGGATTCGGAGTAACATGAAAATGAGAGTACATGAAAAAAAATAATTAGCGAGTGCTTGAAAAATGATAAGAAAAAGTAGGATTCTGTTCACATTTTAGTACTAAAAAATACAAGGATCAACTTAAAGACATAAAATAGTTAAAAGAATTAACTTTAAAATAAGTTAATGAAGATACCGAGTAATTTTGCTCCTTTTATTTCGACATTGTAACTGTAGGCAAGCATGGTTTACAATGATTATGAGTACTTTAAATGATTAAGCTTCGTTGAATGACAAATATTGGTTGATTTTTTTTTTTTCTGACAAAAATATTGGTCGAATTTATTAGTAGGAAGAGTTGAACCATAATAAATGATTTAGATGGAGCTTCGTTGAATGTCAAATACTAGTATGGTTGAATTTATTAGTAAGCTTAATCATTTAATCATTTATTAGGAAGAGTTGAACCATAATAAATTCATAACCACCTTATTAGTCCATTTACATCAGTAAATTAAGTTTTGTACTTGTTGAGTTTAAGAGGAACACAGTCACACGAGCAGCATCAAGACAATAAAAAAACTTTTCACTATTCAAGCTTAATATGCAATGCACGGTCTGGAATTAATGGTGTAAAATAATTCAGAAGTTCATTGTGAAATTCAGATAATGTTAGTCACCATAAACTGAGGTAAAGGTTCACTAAACCTATCTTTGGTATCTAGTGAGGACTGGATCCATCGTGATTTTTCAAAAACTATACTTTGTAACATCTATATAATCATGGTGGATCATCGTAATTCTAACATACCTACCGTGGTATCAAACATACGCTTAAGAGTATATGAAAACAAGCTCTTTGCCTATAACTAACCGAGTCCAACCTCATTTGACCTATGAGTATGAGTACTATCAAAGTCATGCAAGTATGTTCACCGCTGAATTCCTGAAGCAACCCATAAAAATTCAGCCATTTAACCACTGTCTCAATCAACCAGTTGGAACATAATTTTACATCAAGGCTTATTTATGGGTTAAAAAGAAACCATTTACAAATAATAGATTGGATATCATTTGAATGTGCTCCCTCTGCGTTTGATTTAACGATATAATGGAAATTATACAAGTTGCCGCTGTAAAACAGTACTCGAAAGAAATGCTAATCAGAGTCTTAATCATATTAACAAACACATAATATCCCAAATAGGTTCATTAACAAGGACTGAGAATGTGCAGAGGAATGACCTCACAATGGATGCAGTAGCAAAGAGCACTCGCAGCAGAGTCAGATAGAGAAGCAGCCAGGGAAGCTCTTCGCATAGAGGGAGAGAGTGAGTATGTGCATGTGAACTTACAACCCAAAGTATATGGAAAAAAAATAAGCATTATTCTCTCAACTTGGAGAACATGTGACCATATAATGAATAGCATTCCTCTAGCAATGATTGAGTATTAAAAATATTCAAGCAAACACAAAGCTCATGTTGAATCTGTTTAGTATATAAGGTTATTGATGGGTAACTCCCTAACAGTTATATACTAAAATATTGTAGCGCAAAGTGCACGGTAAAAAGAGACGATGAAAAGAAAATCCTTGATAGATTACTGATTTGGAGTTTATATCTAACCAAGAAACATTAAGAACTACAAATTCTTATCATCCTAATTTAAACACTTTAATCACGCTGCCGATATTTCAGCCTTTTTATCCTCTAACTGTTTTAGCTCCTTACGCCAATCTTCCAGCTTTGCTAGCTTGTCTAACTGCTCTGGCTTTAAATCTTGCTCTGCAGTTTTCTCCTGTAGGGCTTCTGTCAGTCGTATCTGCACCCAACAGTCGAATGTTAAGAAAGAATAGCACTATGTGTACCCTAGTTCTTCAGCAAGATGGAGAAAATTAAAATACACATACCATGTCATGACAATGATAGTCATCCCCATACAATCTTATCCCGTAATAAAACAAGTTAGAAAAATAACTATGAAACTACAGGCAGTCCTTTGAGTCCCTTGGAATGGAAACAACTCAAATGTTGACCACAACTTAAAACCGCCATACAAGACTATGGGTGACAAGACACATTTTATTTAGGCTTCTTGCTAAAAGCCTAAAACACTGACACAATTGTTAAACATACAGGCAGTCCTTTGCCATGGTATCCATGCATTGTTTCCAGCATGAACTCTCATTTGGCAGACAAGAAACCAAGAAAGCGGCATGTTACACAGAAGCAACTTGCATAAACAAGCAAAATGAAGTAACAGGGTATTCTTGTTGGTTTGATGAATGACTAACAGCGAAATATTAGAGTTCAAATGCTTAGACTGCATTATAAGCATGACATGACAAATACTTTTTTTTTTATACCAAAACTAACCTCATCAAATGCTCAAAACCAATGAATTCTTATAGAATCTTTATCACATGCATGCTTGAGATATGCAGAAAGTCAAAAGCATAGTATATGTACCTTCTTTTTCAATGCTCGAATTCTCTTGTCTAAATCTTGAGCCGACCCAATTGGCTCCGAAGCTTCCACGGAATTGGCGGTAGGAGTAACAATAGATGTATCTCCAGAAACAGCTAGTTCATTGATCTGAGAAGTTAATGAATGAACAGAATTCTCCACAATTACATTTTCTTGCTTCCTACTATCTTCAACTACAGTTGATTCTAAGTTAGTTTCCTTTGCCTGCAAAAAAGTAAATAACTCTGGCAACTTAATTTCTCTATTCAGAATCATGAGACGCAATCTCGACCTATACACATAACACATACACATCCCAATAGCTTAATTTGTTCAAATTTCGCTATGCTACAATACTAGCCACTAATTGACAACCCTTTGGCCCTCTTTAATTTTCAGCTTATGCATAAGCACTAATCATATATGAACACTTAAAACAAAGTTATATACCTGAAGGCGTTTCTTTTCCTTTTTTCTTTCATTCCTCTTAACAGCTTTGGTTTTAGGTTTAGAATCCAATTGAGGATCATAACCAGGAGGACCAATGTGTGAGGCCATTTCCTTTCTCATCTGCATAATTTATTTAAATAAATAAAATAAAAAGAGCATTTTTGAACACAACCCATTAATGGGGTTTGAAAATTGAAGTTAAAAATTGAAACTTTAGTTAGGTTATGAAGAAAACATACGAGGGCGGGTTTAGGTTGATAAATAGCGACTTCATCTTGAGGGGTATAACCAGCTCTGATACGAACTGGTTTTCGAAGTGTACCATCGGGTCGACGGGTCGGGGCGAGGATCCGTTCACCATCTTTTGGTTGCTTCTGCTTCACTTGTAGTTGATCTTCGTTTCTCTCACTCGTCGACATCACTCTTTCTCTGCTACTATTCCTTTTCCTCTCTCACTAATCCAATTCCCAAACCATTTTTCTGCTTTAGTATTTAAACCTTAATCTTTGTCATAAAACAATGCTACCTCACTTCCCAGTATACTTGACACAATTGACCTTATTACACATATCAGCATAATATTATTTTAAGTTTAAATACCTTGAATAAATATATTAAGAAAAATTATGAAAATTTGATATTTTGAAAATACTCGAGACAAATCCAACGGCATCTTATATGATATTATTTACCTTTATAT
>Ga0099826_10003024_pt1 | contig 11212 bp, 4 predicted proteins | sample Mtrugardesep15_FD_76830 | JGI IMG/M metagenome (GOLD analysis project Ga0099826, IMG submission 76830) | Root nodule microbial communities of legume samples collected from California, USA - M. trunc garden sep15 | ecosystem: Host-associated > Plants > Roots > Nodule | place: USA: California...
TTTTCTCTCGTTGTTTTCTACTTTTGTTTGTGATTATAACTTCCATACACTTTGTTTTGGTTGCTTGACTATCACTTACTCCACACATCAAATTTATTTTATTGGTGTGATTTTTATCGAATTCACAATAGTTCAGAGGCAAGAAAATATGTTTTAGCTCATCGGTGATCACCATAGTAAATTAATAAAAGGTCTTCTCTTTTTAATGTTTCTTTTAAAAAAAGAAGCAAATAAATATGATATAACCAATAATTAATCTAAAAAGTGGACTTCGTTCCATTCAAAAAATATTAGGTCAATTTGTCGCATCTGTCCAAAGAATACATAGACCAATAATGTAAATGAATTACAGCAAGTACACTTGGAAGAGGAAGAGAAGGAAAATGGTAGTGAAAAACTAGCGTCTCACGCTCCGTAACTTATGTCACGCTGCTTTAACACCTGTGCACGCGGGGCTATTTTCAAAAGTTTGGTTGGAACTGAGCAAATTTTAATGGGAGAAGAGAAATTTTCTGAAACTAAGTAAATACAGGAGCCTTACACTGACCACATCTGAGAATCTTTGGGTCCAATCTCTCCTCAACTAAGTTGGCCATCTAATTCTCAACTCCTACAATACTCAGTGACAATGTGTGCACTATACTACTAGCACACACTCTGATTCTCCATGCTAGAACAAAGCATAACGAGTTAAACTTGTTCTTTGTAAGCAAGGTAAAAATTAAAGAACTCGACCTGCCTACTAATAACACACGCCTAAACTAATACTAATAACCCAAACCTTAACTAATATATTTTTTCCAGTGTTATATTTTATTTTCTGGCCAACCTACCAATGCTGGAGAGAGGCTAGGAAGGGTCGCAACATCAAGGTATATGTGGTGGCCACTACCATTTCTCTCCATTTTAACATTGCACACAAAAATCACAAAAACAAATAAAACATTGTTACGCGCACAACAAACAGTAAGGAACAAATATAGTGTATACTTCAATTGTTTTTACACCTGTCTCACTAAAAACGTAAACCATGGATTTATTAGAGGTTAACTTGATTTTTACAAGGAAAAAAAAAAATCATTACAAAATTATGAAAAAACAATAAGTTATGTTATTATAACTTACGAGACAATATAAATGATTATAATGAAATTTGTGCAATGTTATGATTAATTCACACCGCAAAATCCATAACAACCGAAATCGCAAAATCTTAATGTGACCACGACCATTATTTAAACCCTTGTTTGTCAAGGAAAGTGTTTGGCAAGCAACTCTTTGTCACTCATTGTTAAATATCAAGTTCGTCATTCTATATTATTTAATTTAAGTAACATTAATAGTTGAAATATCTTCCACAAAAAAAAAAATCAATATGAATATTTCATTTTATCCTTTATATAAAATAAAGAAACAACTTTCATCTCATAGATCTCAGAATCTGAAGTAAGGATCTACATCCATCGCCCAAGCAAACTTTTCCAGCAGAGTTTTACTGAAAATCTGAGGATTTCAGGCCCCAACCAACAAGAGCATGTTAGTCATAAGCCAATCAAAATCAAGCATTAGAGTAAGACTGAAAATCTGTGAATAGTTTTTCATTAATAGCAGGAAAATAAATATACTTCATGCTCATTCTTTATCAAATTTGATTAAGAGAAGAATACCATAATCAAATTTTGATCATAACAAGTGAAGAAGTCCAGACCTTTTCAATAGGAACCTCATGCCGCTTGCACCAGGCAACTGATATCCTGGGATCTAGGTAGTTTATCTTGGATGTGCCAAGTGCCACAGTTTTTAGATCTTCTTTTGTATGGATATCACGTTGCATTTTCTCAATTTTTGAGCTGGTTTGAGCTATCTTTTTCTCTATCCTGTCGGTTACATAAATCACAATCACACACTACACTTGATAAATATAATGTGTAAAAATGCAAGGGAAGCTATATATTACGCTTCGGGATTCAAATTTCTTTTGTTCTTTCCGTCCAAACTCTTCAGATATGGCTTTTCTTTTCTTGCTCTGTTCAAATTTATTTTCAGCTCCTTCAAATCAGCCTACAATTAAAAGGTAAGTCAGGTCCAAGCATATGTTTGTATGTCCTATAAATTTCAAACAAAAAGAGCCAGTGACGAGAAATTCATCCACACTCAGGTTTCCAAATTCTAAATATAGTATAATTATTACCTGAAGTTCATCAATCTTTTCATTCAACTTCGAAATTTGGGCACTGTGAGATTTTGAAACACTACGCTGATGATTACAAATGATTGCAACCTGTTACGGAAAAGACACATCAATGCAACCTAGAAAACCAGGAAAATACACAACAGTCTGTGCACATTAAATGAAGGAATCAAAAAGGAATTTGTGAAAACTACCTGTTTATTTGCACGCTGATAGACACCAACTTTTTCTGCAACATCTCCATCTTTAGTTTCCTTATTCAACTGTTGTAACGTAATTCAAGGAAAATTAAATATAGGAGTCCTAAAATTACAAGACAGGATAAAATCAAGAAGAAACCTTTAATTTGATCTTATAAGATTGAGATGTTGCCACAATATAGTGACACTTTAATATTTGAAGGGATAATTTGATGACAAAAAATTTTTAGAGTGCCAAATTAAGATTTTGTTCTAAAAGCAATAAAGCTATACACCAAATCACAACATTTTATATAGAAAATATCATAATAAATATTTCTCTAAATTTGAACACGGGACATGTTTGGTATGTATACATATTACCTATGAAGCCTGGATACTCCAAAATGGAGACGTACCCGTATCGGATACGTATCAGATACCGATACTCCACGGAAACTCGTGAATACATACCCAGAAAGTATCTGAATTAATTATTTTAATTTTTAAAAAATATTTGATCGAATACTTATAAATACACAATAATATACATAGTTTTAAAACTCGGACCGGATATCGACTCGGTCAAGGTACTGAGTCATTGGGTCATTGGTCGAACCATTGAGTCAGGTCGAACCGCATGACTGAACTGTGTTAAACCGGATGACTCGGTAGTAAGAATCGGTCTCTATTAAAAGTTTGTTTTATGGTTTATCTTTATTGAATGGGATGATTCGGTCTATAAAAATATTCAAGTGTCATAATACCTATAAAATAAAAAATCATAATAGAATAAATTAACCTTTTTTTACTCATAAAATAAATTAACATAAGACAAATATAATACGTATATGGATTAAGTACCTTTTTTTTTTGGGGGTACCACACACGGTACAAAAAATAAATTGAAGGGTAATATTCTCTTAAAAAAAAATCAGACAAGAACAATTTAATTAGTTTTTTTTAAAGAAATGATTTAATTAGTTTAAAAATGATTGGTTGTATCATTTAAAAAAAATATACTATTGTGCCAAACTATGAGTAAAAGCAAATCTTTCTTCTAGCAGTGCAAAGAAACATCACGTGGTTTAGCTAACTGAAAAAACATCACATGATGGAGGGTAATGTTGACATTTTCGTATATGTAGGGTTTCCTTTCTTTGGTATAAAGGGGTAAAAGAAGCAACTTAAAAAAATATCAGCCGTCACTGACTCACTTCATCTCTTATCCTCCTCCAATTCTAATTAACAACAATGGCAATAAGAAGATAAGGATTCAACTTTATTAAGAATTGAAGCAGTCTCCTGTTTCATGAACTATGTTTAACTGTCTAAATTTTCCTTCTTCTTTGTTTCTATATCTTCTTTCTAGCTTCTCCATCTCTACTCAAATCTAGATCTGCCATTTCAATTATCTGAAGAAAAAATCAGAGTTCATACATTGAACCGGCCGGTTTGAAGAAACCCACCGAGTCACCGGTTTATTCCGGTTTTTTCCGGTTCCCATCGGTTCATTAACATGGCCGATCCAATAATCAGACCGGACCGGTTACCACACCGGTTCCAAGTTCAACCGATTCGACCGGCCAGTCCGGTTCGGTTTTTAAAACTATGATAATATATTTCATACTTGCCTTTTAAAGTAATAAAAAGTGTTTAATAGGGTGTACCGAATGCCCCTTAATTCGTGCCCTTTTATAGCACAAATTAGCGGACTCAAATTTCCATATGAACATGCACGGATCCAATGGCAATCTCGGTCCAAATTTTAGTATGAAAAAGGAATTAATTGAGAGCACATCAAAGCATAGTAGAGAACGGAATAGTCTCTTTTTCATGGCAATGTGAATCTATGGGCATTAATTTCAAAGCACTTTTTACCATGGCATCCAAAGTGAATGATGCATTGAATGTGCGGAAGACTTTTGCTGTCAGGTTGGGCATGAGCTCCTTCAGATGAGCATTTAGTTTACTTGTATTCAGCTGGTCAAAAAGATCATCACCAGGGCGTTTATCTGTTAATAGAGAAAAGCAGATGTTTAATAGCCTCACCTCAGTCTCATACACAATATATAAAAAAGTAGAACCAGTTTCCCACCTTTTTGGAACATCAAAATGGCGTTATAAACAGGAAGCTCCACCTCAACTGTATTTTCATACCTGATTGAATCTTTACCAAGGAAGTCAAACTGGCATTAAACCAGCAATGAATCATGATTATTATCACCCTAAGTATTAGCAGTTAACAATAAAACTAGGCAAGCAAAACTGAAAGAAAAATCACATGTAAGGAACTGCAATTCATCCTCGATCTAAAAAACAGACAAAAATTTAGAAAGATATATAAGTTCAAATACCTTCAATTTGTTGTGGCCTTCTGCAGTCACATTTTCTACTTTTAACGTGCAACAACCAACCGTATCTGCTTCTTCATCATCCTGAGCAAATGTAAATAAGAAACAACTATATTTGAGCAACAACAAACAAAAACCTTTTCTACTAGGTGATGTGAGCTTCAAATACAATAAATCAACAAACAGAAACATAATAGCCATTTAACTGGGTAAGGAAACTGCTGCAGTAAAGTAACAAGACCAGAAAGCAAAACTAACTAACAAAATTGATCATACTTGCATACCTAGAGAGATTCATAAAACAATCCTTCAATGTTTGAACACCTACGTGACAAACTACAAGACTTGTCTTTTACTCCCTCCGTTCCTAAATACATGTCGCAGTCAACCACTTCACACATACCAAGACACAACTTTGACCATTAATTTTTTTAATTATCTCTAATAAAGTATTATAAAAATTTGATATTTTAAAACTATTCATTGACACAAATCGAACAATATCTTATATGTTAACATTTGAATTTATATATTAGTTGAAAAATATGGTCAAAGTAAGCTATGTGAATAGTGCACACTCTCAAATTGCGACATGTATTTAGAAACGGAAGGAGTGATAGATAACAGCTGCAGCTTGTGCTATGTTTTCCCATTCATGTTCTGAATTCCAGAAAAATGGTCAAACAGCAATTAAACAGCTACAGCGTAACAGAGACAGGCCACTAATGTATGACATTATTTCCCTTGTTTGTGCATAAAGGCCTTATATATTGAAATTTAATGCAATATAAAAAATAAATTTTAGATACAACAAGCAGTTGCTTGTCTGAATAAGCTACAAACAAGCTATCCTGGCATGACATGGGAGAATTAAAAACAATTCCCCACTATCTCACCCATTCGATGCACCAACTGTAAATATGAATTTATGACTGTTGACACGTACCTTGCGCAACAAAACAAACATGATATTGTAAGGCTTATAACATAACTGGATATTGTAAGGCTTATAACATAACTGGATATTGTAAGGCTTATAACATAACTGGATATTGTAAGGCTTATAGCATAACTGAATAGTGACAGTTGTATTTTTAGTGACACTGGGCTGCCCTTTTTTAGTGTAGATCAATTGAGTGCAAATCCCTCAAGACACATAAAGAAAAAATTGAAAAATAGTCTGCCTCCCTACTTTTCACAGCTCTTCAAAACTATAGCCAATTTAACTTAAACTAGCAAGTGTTTAGCTACTTTGACTTACAAATTACATATGCAGTCACAAATTAATATGCTTTAGCATGTATCTATCTTATCCCCTTTTCGCCCATCTATATGTTATCTGGAGATGGGTGATTTATAGTGAAACAATAAGCGATTATATCTGCAGATATTATATTTGTACCTTCTCATTGCCAGCCCTCAAAGCTAGTTTATCAATGAAATAAGTAGCAACAGCTATTTGCTTCTTAGTGATATCTTTGCTCGTGAAACCTTTCGTATATGCGGCCCTGATGTTCCCTATATAATTCTGCACACAGTTGTCAAGGTATTCCATAATTAAACAGGTTTATTTAAATATCATGTGAAAATGCAGAATTAATAAAATAAACAAAGTGGAACACACCTTCAACATCCTTGCTTTCTCGTACTTTTCCTTGTCGCTCTGCCCTTTCCAGGAACTACTAGCCGCCAGCGACACATATTTGATTAACGTTGGATTGATTGGGTCATACCATTTGGCTAACCAGGCACCTGTATCATCATGTATTATCTCCTTCCAGCTGCCGAGGCCACAAAAATCAATGATTTCAGAAGATAACAAATACTTTCAATTTGTGGTATTATTTTCTTTCAAGACCTGTTCGCCAAGAAAGTTTTAAACAACGATACCTTTCACCAGGAATAGCACATTCGGGAACTGGTGCATCCTTTCCAATATTAATTATGACATCGTTTGGACGGATTCGTCTTTTCAATTTGCCCGTCTAATAACATCAAGTATAAACTTGTCAGATACTGGTAAAAAATATTAAGATGCATAGATGTATGAAAACCATTCTATCTGAAGTCAATTTGCATGTTTTTGATTCAAATAACAATAATCATAACAACCTTGGGATGCTCTCCACGTCCAAGGAACAATCCTGGAGGTTCAACTCTAAAATTGCCAACCTAAAAGATTTAACGAAAAGAAAATTAGCGAAAAAAAATAGCATCCTAGAGAAAAATTGAAACTAACAGTTTCCTAAGGACATTTCAAAGGTAAAAAGCTTAGCTTGGATAGAGAAAGGTAAACAAGAGAAAAGTTCTAAAGTAAAAAATCATAACCACATAACCCGGCCAAGTTCCATAACGCACAAGAAAGTGATCCAACAAAAATAAACGATAAAAAACAGATTATTTGTTTAAGATAAACCATGTTTCAAATAAATGAAGAGTTATTTATCTCACCCTAAAAGAAACTGTCAATTATTTTGTTTTCCTACCCATGTTTAAACATAAACTTTGGGTTGGCCTGAACTGTATTCTATGGGATGCTCGGTGGAGTATTAAGCGGTTTGGTTATTCCCCCTTGACAGCTAGCTTTTAAGGGAGGGTTCCCCTAGTGCTGAGATAATTACCAATCAGTATTAAAACTAATAGTCATTGGCTCAGAAAGGGATGCCTATAGAGGGGCTAGACCAGAAAAGCCAAGTAAAGTGTTGTGGAGTGCAGCTTCCAGGGTGTCGGCTCTCAAAAGCGATGGAGTGCTTAAATGGCTTAAGTTATTCACCTTTATGAGTGAGCGTACCCCATGTGGCAAAAAACACAAATTCTTGGCCATGCGGCAAAGAACACAAATCCTTGGCCAAAAAAACCCTTATCCCTCCAACTTCTGCCTCCACCACCCTGTTTGTTTGTGCTACCCAAACTACCTAGAACCCACTTCTTGTTTGCACCTTTGTATAGCCATCTCCATTCGCACTTCGCACAGATATAGAACTTTAAGCCGGCTTTGGGTCGGGCCTAACCAAATTCTTTTTTTTTTAACAAGGAGCCTAACCATATTGTACCAACAAACTAAGACATATATGTCCAGAAAAAAGTGTTCATACGTGAGAGTCATCCCTCATCTTACAAGTAGGCTTTGTAGGAATGAGTTAGGCATGAACCAAATTCTATGACTCGCGATGCCGCTGATTAAGAAAGTTGCTGAGTGATTCATTGACATACGGAACAAGAAATCTCATATTTAAAAAAAAAAATGTTTAATGAAAAATAACGATTTTGTGTTATTTGGGACTATGATAATTGCAGCTCCTCATCTCGATTTACTAACCAGAATCAAATAACGACAGCAGTAAAGGGTAAGTGAACATCCAACTTAGATAATACTGACTCTTAATTGATGGAGCAAACTAATTAAAGATAAGCTTAAGTATGTTCACAAAGCTGGACAAATTCTAAGGCAAAAACAGGCATCATTTTTTCAAGATATACAGGGGGGAGATTTTGGTTGGGCAGAGAAAGAGGGAGAGAAGACTAAACCTTCTCTTTAACACCATCAACAATAGCCCACATGTATTTCTCTTCTTGTTTCATCTTCTCCTCCCTTAGGGCCTTCTTCTCCTGATAGACATAAGGCAAAAGAGGGTCAATACTTAAGCATAATAAATGAATAAACGCCACTAATGATCAGATCTCAAGCTAACTATGAAAAGCCTCACAAAATACATATACATGCATAAAGGTGTTTATGACTGTATTAAAATCAAAAAGCTTCAGAAGCATGTATGAAATGGATGGATACGCACCCGACACGGATATAGCAATGAAATGTGTATTCTTGTATCAGAGATTGAGAATTGACACATGACAAGCTTATAAACTACACCTTGAAACATCTCAGAGACTTGAAAATGCTATGTAATTTTACTTTATTTATTACTAATTTATTGAAGTTAGGTGCTATACCATATTTTGCCTGTCACGTGTTTTACAGGCCTAAATATTTTGTCAAATCCAATGTAGAATCTAAAAGTTTGACAGCCATGATTTGGAGATACAGAACTAAAGCAGCTAAATGAAACATATAATCTATAAAAAGCAAATCTCTGGTGTGATACTGGAAGCACGCGCAATATCTACTTAAAAAACAAATGACGCTTTGAGATAATAATTTCTATTCTACCATTTTGAAATGAAATCATATGAAACAACTTACCTCTGAACTCATTTGTTTCTTCTTATCCTTTTCATTCTGGCACAAATTATAAATCGGTGTAAAGTCACAATCTTCTAAATTCTGAATCACGTGATTTTTTCCTAGCAACTTCCGCCAGTCGTTCCAAAAATTATATTTGAATAATTCTTTTTGCATGTGATCTGTATCCCGCATGAGTGCAAACATTGTGGCAACCTGCACGTGCATTGCAAGTTCATAATATTATCAGACACTCTAGTTTTTAACATGAGAACTCTCACATGGAAATAATTGACTCAAAAATTTAAAAAAAAAAACATAGAAAAATAAAACCCTCAGGATTTACAAAAGGGCCTAACTCAACCGCACAAAACCATAGAAAAATAAAACCCTTAGGATTTAGAAAGGGCCTAACTCAACCGCACAAAACCAACTTGTAAGGTAAGAAAATGTATCACTTACAAACACATTGTCAAGATATATCATATATCTCGAATGTGAGACCTGCTCAGCACACCTCTCGCACCCATGACTGAACATGATAGGCCCTAATACTAAGGATATGGACAGAGCCTAACTCAACCCCACAAAGTAAGCTTTTAAAATGAGAGGAATATCTCCCCGACTTATAAACACATTTTCCAAACCACATTGCATCCAATGTGAAATTCTCAACAGACGCAAAACAAAAAAGCAAGGGCAAACAGTCACTCAAAACCATGAAAACATTATTCATAAGCGAAATCCTACCTCCTCTTGTTCAGGGGTCAGAGATACTGGCTTCCCCTTATAGAGAATCATTACCCCGTGGGGCTTGTAAGGAGGTGGGAAGACGACACCATTGTGAGCCAAAGTAGTCCATTTTTTCTGACCATCATCGGAGCTCAGTAGAAGTTCAGTAGATTCGGAATGTACTGATTTATTGGCTGATTTTTTGAACTTTGCCTTTTTCTTAAAAGATGGAGCAGCAGCCTTATTGAGTTTATTGACCTTCGCCAACTTCTTTGAGGAAGATGATTTATCCACTTGCGTGACGAACTTGTTCATTCTTTGGCAAAGAGGAATATCATCATCATCATCATCATCATCATCAATTGATGAAGCTTGATCTGAGAGTTTTGGCTTTTTACATGAAGAGTGTAAGGAGTCAATTTTACCTAACAGCCTCTTAACAGACAGAGTAGATGTCCTTTCCTGTTTAATAATAGCATTAGGACCATATTTCTGAACTTTGGAGAGTGGTTTATTCAGAGAGATCCGAGCTGACAAAGGAACATCGTCATCGTCGTCGTCGTCATCAGAAGATTTCTTGAGAACATCAGGAGTTGCTTTCTTAGCATTGTCATTGTTCATCTTCATCCTAGCACTCAATGGTATATTATCCTCCTCGTCCTCGGAATCTTCACATCTGTTATTTTCCACCTCAGCATTAATGGGAATTTTCTTTTCTGAAAGAGACTCTACTTTATTTCCTAATGATGGAAATTTTGAATTTGCAGAAGGGGACCTTGTATAAAATTTGAGATTTGATGTTGATGCATTTGAAGATGCCTTAGCGGATGCCTTAGCGGATGGGACAACCTTACCATTTTTTGAGCAAGAACTTTGGCCATTTGAAGAAGGCACGTGAGAGGTCTTTTTGTATGATTGTCCACTGTGACTAAGAGAAGTTGACTTCCTAATATCTGAATGCAATTGAATAGTCTTGGATGCTGATCTCCTTTTAAAAGTCATTGGCCCATCTTCATCATCAAATTCGTGTGACATATTAAACATACCAGAAGCCTCCACAGCCATTTATCAGAGGGCGTTTTCTGGAGGGGAAAAACAACAAGTTATAAGTTCAAGGCAATTAGAAGGCTAAAATGACATAGCAATTAGCAAGTGTGTGTTTACACCAGTTTTGTCAATTGCAAATTACGGGAAGAAAAAAAAATTGTGGTTTGTTCAAATTCTGATTCTCATATATAAAATGAATTTAGAAAAAATTAGAAACATGTTGAAGATGCATCCCCAGTGAATCAAAAAGAACACCCTGACACCTATTATTGATCCACAGATAAGACTACTAGGATTCATTCAAAACGAAAAGAACATGCAGCAATCGAGAACATAAATATTCTACAAAAATGGAATAGAAATCTGATAGGAGCTACAATATCATATAAGAAACAAGGCCTAAATCTAACTCAAAAACAATAATCAAATAGAACACAGAGATTATACACAATGTGAGAGGGATCGCAGCGCATAATCAAATAGAACACAGAGAGATCCAAATTCGCTCAGGAAAAAAAAAAAAAAA
>Ga0099826_10003025_pt1 | contig 11211 bp, 4 predicted proteins | sample Mtrugardesep15_FD_76830 | JGI IMG/M metagenome (GOLD analysis project Ga0099826, IMG submission 76830) | Root nodule microbial communities of legume samples collected from California, USA - M. trunc garden sep15 | ecosystem: Host-associated > Plants > Roots > Nodule | place: USA: California...
CAGGCTGTTTACAGCTGTATCCTCCTCTTTTGGATATTTTCGGACACAAAATGGACATAAAAAAAAAAAAAAAAAAAATAAAAAAAAAAAAAAAAAAAAAAAAAAAAAACAATTATAAAAAAAAAAAAAAAAAAAAAAAAAGAACATCATTCTTAAAAAATTGTAAAAAAAAAAAAAAATCTTATATAAAAGAACGAGTCAAATAGCATAAGAACAAAAAAGTCAAATTAGTCTTTAATATTTTCATAGAATAGTGTGTGAAAAAGAATTTAATTGGTATACACTATTACGGAGTATTTAATATTATTTTACAGATACATTTAACTATGTGTTTTCACGTCAATTAATGAATACAAAAACATATGAGTTGTTATATTTATTAAATTGACATAACAATTTTAGTATTTAGTCTTTTATGGATATCTATAAAAAAAAATTCAAATGCTAAAATGTTAGTTTTACGAAATATATGGTATATGATATGAATTCGGCTACTCATAAATAATTTATCGTTTACACTGATATTGATTATATTAATATGTATAATCTATTTTTTTTAGGAGTATACTTTAATTTTTTAACATTTATTTATTTCAAATAAAAATAGAAATTATTTTAAAATAAATTTAATCAGCTTATAGTGTTAGTTCATATCATCAAAATAGATTTATTGGTGTAGTAAAAAAATAGAGTTGATTTTGTAAAAAAAAATGTTTTGTGGTAATTTTTTTCTGCAAGATTTTAGTATAAATTTTTACTAGTTTATAATTACTTTTGATAAGTTAACTCAAGTAGTGTTTAATCTTATAGTTTGTTTGTAGCCTATCGTATTTTAACTCAATTTTACCATTAATATTGTCATTGACGACTTTAATTTTAAATTTATTTTCTTTGTTTTTAATTATATGACCTAAATATTAAAAGAACACACTCTTGTACGAATTCTTTCTTATTCCACAAAACTTCTCATTTCTCTCAAAAATATCAAATATTTTCTCCAAAACCCTATTGTTCTTCTTTATTTTTTTCACATATTCAACAAGTGGATTGTGTTTGTTCCCTTCATCAAACCATGAATTCTTTTCATTTTGAGGTATATATGTCTCCTTTCTATGTCTTCTTCATTATCTACTATCCTTGTTGTCTTATGTTGATTTCTGCATCGCCTATTGTAATTTGTAGAGTGGAATTTCTTTTAATACTATGTATTTTTGTATGTTTTTTATGACAATAAACCCAATTTATTTTTTCTCAAAAAAAAACCCAATTTATTTGAATTTTTATGTGTTATGTAATAAACCTTCCATGAGTTAAATGATATGGTTTTTGGATGTTATAAACCTTTCAGATGAATTTTTTATGGGGAAGGTAAACTTTGGGTGATATATATAATGACGTTTCTTTGAATACTTTAGATGAGTTGAGTCTCCTGTATATGGATTTTTTCCCCTTTATGTTGGCCTTCACCGGCGAATAACAACCCAAAAGTTTAGGTTTTCGAGGCTAAGAATTCACAAAACGATAAGGAGAAAACTTTTTACACTCCTAAAATTATTTTGGATGTTTACAATTTTTGTGTCGTGTTTAGGATTAAATAGAGCCGTGCATGTTTTGAAAGTTGTTAAATAGGTATCTTAATTTTATTTTTGATTGGATCGTAGTTTTTTAGCGGTTGATTTTGTGTGTAAAACTCAATGAGATCGTAATTTTTTATCAATTTTTTTCGGAGTAAATAAATTTTAGGTCCTTACCAAATACCCATCCCATGACTTTTACTAAAGAGTGAGTAAGATGGTTGACCAACAATTCAATAGAAAATAACATTTAGTAGACGAAATAATTTAGAGTAAATGCTCTAAGTTAACTTGCTGTCTACTTTGGTTGAAAAGGGTATAGATGATAAATTTTGAGATTGTTTATAGCCATCCAAAGGGGGTACCCATGTGTTGATAACAAACTCTGCCTTTCATTTCTCCTTCCCCTAAAAGCTTCTTTTAACTATATTTTCCCATACTTAATAATTTTTTTATTCAAACCAATAATTTTAATGATAGAAAAATAATAATAATAATAATAATAATCCAGAAACCCCCAACCCAACCATACTTATAGGTTAAATATTAACCAAGGTTAGTGAATACATGAATCCCCTCTAACCCATCTAATATATAAGAGGGGTAGTACATGTAACTCTCTCACCAACAAACAAACCCTTGTAAAACTAAATCTCCATTTTCTTTTATCTTTATCAAAATGATTCTCTTCTAAATTCCCCCAAAACAATTAAACCTAAACCAAAGAAAAATAAGAATTTAGTTTTTATAAAGAAGACACATAGGAAAATCAAAAAGGTCAAGGAGGTAACAACACAAAGTTTCTTTTCATTTCATTTTCAATTTCAATTTCAATATTTTCAATTTCAAGTCACCATAGGGGTCCATCTATTTTCCTCTCTAAAAAAAACTGGTACGTTTCTCTCTTTTCTTTTCTATTCTTTTCTTTTTTACTCTTCCAATGAAAAAAAATTCAGATTTTGAAGATTAGGGTCTGTTTCTGTTGAAAATTTTCAATTTTGGCCCCTTCCTTCTTTCTCTCTCTCTCTCTCACTGCAATTAACATCAATATTCTAGAGAGAGAAAGTGCCAGATGGGAAAATGAAACGTTTTTTCTTGGCCACACACAAAGGTGACAGAACAAAACAAGCTTCATTTCAAACAAAAAAACCCTAGCTAGTATCAGATCTTAACCCTTTTGAATTTTGCCGCCAAAATCCAATTTTGAGCTTGACCCATTTTATTAATCGGTGTTAATTTTACACCCATGAACTCAATTTCATCGATTATTCATAACAAAAAAAGTTTGTAAAAAAGGGTTAATAATAATTTTAATTTTTTTATTTTAAGAAATGGATGATTTTGAACTTGGTTATTTGTTTCTAGGGTTTGGATATGAAATGCTTGACAGTGTTGTTCATGTTTTACGAAGTTGGGGTTTGAGTAGAAGATAGTTGTGTTTTTGTTGTTGAAGTCTTGTTGTTATACGACATTGCTTTGTGTCATTTTGAGACTTTCATTGTTGTGTTTGATTTGATTGTTGTGTTTTTGCAATGTTTGATGATGGACAGAAAGTTGATTTGCACAAGCTGTTGATTGTTGTTGACGGGAAAGGTGGGTTTGATGCTGTTTGTGATGGTGAGTTGTGGGATTTGGTTGGGAAAGAATGTGGCTTAGGTGTTAATGTTGGTTCGTCGCTGAAACTGGTTTTTAGTAAGTACAAGAGTGTTTTTGAGTCGTGTGTGATGAAAGTTGGTGATGCTAAGGTGTTTGATGAGTCTGGTTTGATGGGGTTTGATGCTGAGGTGAATGAGTTGTTGTCGGGTCAGGGTGGGAATGTGGTGGCTGGAGAGAAGTTTAAGGGTGGAGCTGATGGTGCTAATGAGGTGAAGAGTGTGAATTTTGAGTCTAGTGGGGAGAAAGAAGTTCACGATGGAGGATGTCTTGATCTGGGAATGATGGACCAGGGGATGGTTAATGAGACCGATGCTGGAAAGTTGAGTGAGGGTAATGGTGATGGAATGGAAGTAGTTGAAGATTTTGATGGAGGGAAAATAACTGTAGGGACAACTGAGGATGCGTCTGATTTGGTGAAGAGCAGTGAGTCTGGATTGCTGAATGTTGGCGAGAATCATGATGGTGATATCGGTGATAATAGTGTCCCGGTATTGGATTTGTCTGGTGGTGATGGAAGTGGTTCTAGTCATAAGAGGAAGCGAGAGGAGGCTCTGTTTGATATGATGAGTTGGGTTAAAAAAACCGCAAGTAACCCTTCTGATCCTGAAATTGTTCCGATGCCTGAAAAGCCGAAGTGGAGGGCTTACAGTAATGAGGAGGCTTGGAAGCGAGTTCTGTTGTTTCGAGAGGCTGTGTTTTACAAGAAAAAGTCGAGCATTGAACAGCAAAATTGGCAGGTAATCTTATAAAACTATGCTATTAAACCGAGTTAAACAGACTTAAATTGCTTTAATAAATGTACGTGTTGTTGATGCATGCTTGAAATTTAGTTGACTTGGGAAGTAAATTAATTGAAAGTTTTTTTATAAATTTATATACTTTTCATTCTGTTTTTGTTCTTAGCAATTAAAATTATTTGTGCACTTACATGCTGCATGTAATTGTTCTGTTTCTCAAGGTGTATGTCAGTATGTGCTTTCATGTGTAAATGATAATTGGATGCACTTGTTAGTTGTTACTGTGGACTTCTGTTTCTTTTTTATTCCTAAGTTTTAATGTCAACTGTTACAGTTTCATTTAGTTTGCTGAGGGGAAAACAGATTCTGTTTGTCTTGTAGACCACTGATGACTTATTAAATTTCATGTGGGGCCACTTGTCAGTTTTTTTCTTTCTGAAACATTCATATTGGTGAATCTTTCTTTTTGACTATTAGCTATTGTAAACTTGTGTTAATTATGACCAGCTTAAATTTTGTCTTCATATCCTTCATGATTTAATTTTGTGATTCTTTTATAGCATTTTAACATATCATGCAATGCTAATGAGATGTGTATTTGGATTGAGAAAAATGTTGGACACTGTTTTGTTTGCTTAATCGTTGATGCCGGAAAAAAACGCTGAGATATTGTCATAGTATTTTGGAAGTTTATCTTATTTATGAATAGTATCTTAATCTATTAATATCTTGTTTTTAGTTAGTTAATGTTGGGAAGTATGCTGTAGTGTTTTTTGTGTGAATTATTCAGTTTCCTTACTATTAAGATGTGTTGTTGTTGTTGTTATATTAAAAGTGACAAGGCAAACATTCTCACCATTATGGGCCATTTTTATTTAAAGCATGGTTAACTTATGAATTTATGGACCCTTTTTGGGATAGCATACATTGACTTGCAGGTTAAATTATGATCTAGTAAGTATCTAAATTGAATTGCAGGATAGAAGTAATTGCACGTATTTTTTTTGGGTAATAAAAGGTTATTAGCTGGTTCTCAAAAGTTCATAAATTTTTATAAATGCTGTCACTTATATATACTACAATATATTTTTTATTTAAACAAAACTTAAATTTCCTTGTGATATTGCATTAACACCATAACCTTGTATAATTTTGCAGAGTCAGAAGATGCATCCTAGCATGTATGATGATCCCGTTCCGACAATCTACAATCTTAGGGAGAGGGTGAAACGTGACAAGAAACTATTTGAAAAACAAAATCCATCTTCACGAAGCTCGTCGAGTTCATCTGTGCTAGGCGAAGGAGATTTGGACGGGACGACAAGTCCTCGTTATGTGAAACAGTTGCTTGCAAGTAGACGATCAAGTTTTAGTAGATGGGCATCAGCTCGCATCTGCGTGGGGCAAAAGTATCAAGCTCAACTGCCAGAGTGGACTGGTCCGAATCCTGAAAGCGATCCTAAGTGGTTTGGGACCCAAGTATGGCCATTGGCTGTAGCTAATTCTCGATTTCTTGTCGAAAGGGATCCTATAGGAAAGGGAAGACAGGATTCGTGCGGCTGCGCAGTTCAAGGTTCTGTTGAGTGTGTCAGATTCCACATTTCTGAGAAAAAAGCTAAAGCTAAGCTGGAGTTAGGTGTGGCTTTTTACCATTGGCATTTTGATAAGATGGGTGAAGATGTTCGGAATTCGTGGACAGATGAAGATGAGAAAAGGTTCAGGGAAGTGCTACAGCTTTACCCTCCAAAGAGAGAATCTGAACATTTCTGGGATCATATTTTTGAAACATTTCCTAATAAGAGCAGGGAAACTTTAGTTAGCTACTACTTCAATGTCTACCTCTTGCAACGCAGAGCATACCATAACAGGCATACACTTGGTGACATTGACATTCAGAGCGACGATGACGAATCAGAATCTGATTTGAAGAAGCTTTTTGGACGTCGGGGATAGATTCCAAAGTAGCCACATGGAAAGGGAAAATAGCAATCCAACATCTGTCAACACAGGAGGTTCATTGAGAATTTGACGAATTTTGTGCTTCCTCACATGCAATTTTCAGTATCAATGAATTTTGCTCTTTTTCTTTAGAATATACTTCATAGATTTTAAAGGGTAAAAAATTGGAATTTGAAAGGTTGGTTTGTTGTTTTGGTCATGTCTGGAGAGTTGGTGTTTTGAACAGCGTAGGTGTTGGAGTTTTTTAGTCTAGTATGCTTCAAATTTTGAGGTGTAACTTTTGTCTGTCTACATTGATATATAGTGGCCATAGATTGCATATCATATTTTCATTTTTTCATCACTTGTTGACTGCAAAGGTTACTTGAAACAGAAGCCTTTTAGAAATACAGGGATATTTTATTGTAGAGGGTCATGATGAACAAATACATCATAGTACAATCCAAATTGGAGCTTTTCATTTGATGAGTTCGTTGTTTGATGTTTCTTTTCTTTATTCGAATGCGGTATTGAAATTGTATGTTGTTTTAATGTTGTGGTAAATTTGTATCAGATTCATCCAAAAACGCTTGGATGAAATGGTTTGAGTCTCTTCCAACTTAATTAGAGATCTCGAGTTCAAATCCAGTTTTGAGAATACAATATCGTTAAAACTCTATAGAGCAAGTTTTGCTGTCAATTGTTGCCCTACTTAGCTCAATGGATTATTTTTTGCAGTTGTGTGCGTATGATACTTGATTTTTGCAATAACAAAACCTATATCATATTCTCATTCACGAGGATTAGTAGTTTATGTCAAAAGAATAGACTAGGTAGCCAAGTGATTGAGCTCAATTGTTAATGAGCTATGCCAAAGGACGAATTGTTTGAGAAAAATCAAGTTTAATTTCTAAGTAGAATAATTTTTTCCACATGTCACTTTGGTAAGGGATTCTAGTGATAACTAGTTGTTCGTTTGGCCTCGGTGGGCCTAGTTGTCTTTTTTCCATATGAGCCAGACACTCACATGGGTCTCCCCTATATTTGGTGTTGATCCACATCTAAAAATCCCAAAAGAGGGATCTCTTTGATCTCAAAGTTCCAGACGAGTATTGTTGGACCATGTTGAGGAGGAAGAATTTTCAAGCTTCGATTATGTGGTTGTATGGGTTTGAAGCTGGTGAGGGTGATGAAGTTTTGGTTCTCTCCATCAAGTGCATTAGGAAGTGACAATAGTGTCGGCTATTGTCCGACTACATTGAGTGTTGGCCATTGTATCTTGTTAAAAGAAGGTGGTGAAACAAGCAATACATTTCCCATAGACGACACCACTAATCATGTCAGGCCAAAGATCTCAGGCCTTAAGACTGTTTGTTGATGGTGAAATTGAAAAATAGTTCCATCAAGCTCCATATCACATCTGGTGTTTTCCTATCATGACCAATCAACGGGCTTATAAGTTTTTTTTCTTCTCAAATTTATTATTTATTTTACTTTCCATTTGTACTGTTAATATTTTTAAGAAGTTTAATTAAAAAATAACATGTGTGGCATTTTGATATTGAGATAATTCATATAGACAAGACAAATTCCCTATTTTCTTTTCTCCCTTCACTTCTATAAATCTAAATTCCTAAATCCATAGTTCTTAGAATTAGATAGTATCTAATTTTTCGTCACAATGCCTTCATATACAAGCAATATTTGAAATTCATGAACACAAACATGCGAGTAGTTTTTTGTGTGAGACACGATGAATGAACACATAAATGTCTGCTCATATCTTGTTGTGGAACAAGTACTATCATAAAATATAACATAAAAGAAAATCATGTAAGAGAGGCATAACTTAAAAGGTTAACCTTGCAAATAGAATATACCATAAGTAGTCGATTAAAAGAGAAGATAATTAATACGATTCTCTCTTTTTTTATGCATTTTTTGTAATCCCTATGAAATGGTCAATTATGTAGGTCATTACGTGAAGTGGTAGTATCATTCATCCATAAAATAGAAAGGGTCAACGTGGGAAATAATTGGATATAAAAGAATCTTGAAAGTGTAAGGCGTGCACAATTTTGGATGGGCAATGTGGTTAGAACGGTGGTACCAGTCTCCATATATACGTTTTATTTTATGTAAAAAAATAAATGTATATTGATTTTTTTTAAAAGAAAAAATGTATTCTCATTGATCACGCATGATAGTAATTTTGAGCACATGCATAACGGAGGAAAAAAATCATGCCAGGTCTGTTTTTTTTTAATAGATTTCCACCGCTACGGGTAAAACTTTATTTGAGACGTGTTTAAATATTAATTTGTCACGATTTGAAAATTTCAAATCATCAATCTTGTTATAAGTTAATATTTTTATTTGGTATTTGTTTAGGAGAAATATTTTAGATTGTATTGATTCTTTTTTGTACGATCGCTTGCAGATTGGTAGAGGATCATATCATTTTGTTTTTTTCTTATGTTTTTATAGTTAATTTGGAGTTATGATATCGAATTAGTTAGGCATCTCAATGACTATTTAAAGTTATTTATTTGAGCATTTTTTGGGTTTGGAGGTGTTGGGAGTTTTTTCAACAAGTCTCGTTTGACTTTTATTATAATTTGAATTTAAGCTATTTTTACTATTTAGAAGGATCGTAATATAAAACATTTTCACAGTAAATCGGTACAACTTCTATTTTTATTGAAAAAGGTTAAACTCCAAATATTTTGGTGGCTCAAATATTATTATGTTATTTTTTATTTTGAGTATTCGGTTTGGAGGTTAAATGCTTTATTATGTTTTCACGTTGTAAGGTAATTTGTTATTGTTGGCTTTATTGTGGTAGCTTGTAAATTTTCCTCTTGTAATTTTTTGATACTTTAGCTTTCATTGGTACACCTTATACTCAGGGACGGAGCCAGAAAAAAATATTGAGGGTGGCGGAAATATAAGCTATCATAAAAATAAAATAAAAAATAGTAGTAACTAACTTGTATTATTTTTAAAAGAAATAATCTATTGAGTTTAATGACAAATATATACAGAGGACATATAAAAAAATAATACCAGGGACAGAAATATAAGTTATTATAAAATTTAGTTAATTTATACACACTTATATTTTTGATCAATAGTAACTACTTTATTGTATAAAATTTAGTTTAATGACAAATATAAAGTATATGCCTTTAAAAGCTACGAGTGAAGTCTTGAGTTGTGGGTCAAAATAATGTAGCACACTTAGTAGATGTTTTAGCACCTTAACTATTTGGTCTAGAGTTTCATCTTTGATACATGTGTATAAAAAAATATTGTTGGAAAATATCAATCGCTTAAATAAGTATTAATAAGCTTAAGAAAATTAGTCTCTAAAATTGCACAGAGAATATTGTAGTTCATCGTGGATCCTATCTAAACCAAATGATTAAAAAACTCACGCATATTTTACTCTTTTTTTTTTTTTTGAGGGAACACATATGTTAGTGGAGCAATTGATTTCATAAACAAGTATTTTTGCAAATAAAAGTAGATTATTCTTGTGCAGGTGAGCAAGTTGGTTATTGTTTTGGTGAAATTCAAATAAATAAAATATTAGTATTATTTTGAATATTAGTAGTTCACTATATTTATATTATGGTTAGTGATGATTCAATTAAAAAATGTCAGTGATGCGTTTTTGTTACATATTAGAGGTATTATAGTGCTATATTGTTTAAGGGTGGCGGCTTCCCCATAATCTCTATACCTCCCTCCGTCCCTGCTTATACTGTTGGTTTTTAATATATTTGTTTAACTTCTTAAAAAAAAATCAAGTCTTGCCTAATCAGCACACTATTTTAAGCTTGTAAAAAATCACACTTTATCAAGTGTTGAAGTAAAAATCTCACGAGGGTCTATTTATTAAAGTTAGGTGGGTATAGTCGGCCCTACTTTTTAGTGAGAAAAACTCTACTTTTTTTTTTAAGTTTTCTTTCTCTTTCACTCATCAAAGAGGAGTGATTTTAGGTCAATTTTTGACCTAGAATCACCCCTCTGCATTTTTTTTCCATTTTCTTCAATTTAAATAAGTGATTTTCACATACATTAAGCTTTTTCTTTCGTGTTTTTTCGTTATTTCGTTGTCTTAGTGCGACGTTGTGTTGTTTGTCGTCTTGTGCGACGTTGTTTGATTTCGTATCTTTTGTTGTGCGGTGTTCATTTGGTTCATATCGAAAGATCAGCTTCAAACAATCACAAATTCAACCCATGATTTGAGCGTCAACGTTGCAGATTCAAAAGCATGGGTATTCTAGTGATTTATATTTTATCATATTATTTGTAGACATTTTGTCATTATATGCTATTAACTTGGATGTTGTGGGTTTGTTCGCAGATTCACCCTTTACGTTTTTAGCGATATTGATCATGTTATTGTCTTCGATGTATTCTATCAATTTGAATGAATGAATATCCTTTTGTTTTTGTCCAAAAAAAAAAGTTAGGTGGCTATAAAAAAAATTGATATTGAAAGAAGATTAAATATTTAAACAAAAATGATAGGAAATAAAATCTCTTACCTTATATGTCGTGAAGACGAATTAGACCAATTTTTTTTTAGAAGGAATTTGACAAAAATTAAAATAAACAATCTACTAAAAAATAAATAAACAAGCCCTTACTCGCCTTTTTTTTTTTTGAATTTTTGTACCGGTTTCTGACCCATCAATGGTGAGCGAAATTCAGCTCGTGCGTAGAGGCATGCGCATTGACCAAATGTTGTTCCCCCGACATTCGAACTCGGTATTCCCCGGATACGTCCTTAGAAGGAGCTCCTTACCACTAAAGGCCAAGCAACTTGGTTCCCTTACTCGCCTTTTAGTTAACACTAAAAAATTAGTAAGTAATAAAAAACTGATTAAATGTACAATTTTAACTAAATTAAAACAAATATTTCAAAAAATATAATTAGTATAATAAATATATTTTTTATTTGGCCATTGAGAAAATGTTGCAATGAACTTCTTGGACATGTTACAATGAATTTTTAGAGGGGAGCTCAAATCTTGAATTTATTATCATTGGCAGCTTCTAGTTTAGCCAAAAAAATCTGCACTAACATTCCCTTCTCTTACACTGTGTTTGGTTGCAGTAAAATAGGGGAGAGAGAGATTACTAAGAGAGAAATTGGAGAGAGATATCAAACTTCTCCTGTTTGGTATGCAGAGAAATAAGGAAGAGAGAAAAGATTATTGTGGTACCCACCACTTTTCCCTTTCTTCGCTGATGTGGGAAGAGATATGGGAACGCTTTTTTTTTTTTTTTTTGTA